>Ga0207964_1000038_pt1 | contig 52884 bp, 57 predicted proteins | sample Knorr_S23_td_250_FD_185608 | JGI IMG/M metagenome (GOLD analysis project Ga0207964, IMG submission 185608) | Marine microbial communities from Southern Atlantic Ocean transect - Knorr_S23_td_250_ad_251m_LV_A (SPAdes) (version 2) | ecosystem: Environmental > Aquatic > Marine > Oceanic | place...
CGTAACTTTTTATAATATAGAAGAAATTCTGTCTGGACATAACACTTCCTCGATTTGACAAAAAATAACTATCGCACTGACCATTTTTTAACAGTAGGGGTCTGGCATTTTTTTTATAGTCATCTAAATAATCAATCGCTATTTCACCCAGCGGCAGCATTCTCTCTTTATTTCCCTTTCCATGAACACGAACAAACTCATCTTTAAGATTAATATTATGAAGACTTAAGTTAATAAGCTCTGAAACCCTAAGTCCACAAGAATAAAGCAGCTCAATCATGGCGCGGTCTCTTTGTCCAAAAATTGATTTTATATTTGGCATTTCCATTAATTTTTCTACCTCATGAATATTTAAAAAAATAGGAAGTTTTTTGTCTAACTTTGGATAATTTATCTGATCAGTGGGATCATTAGTGATGATTTGATGCTCAATTAAATATTGAAAGAATGAATGAAGGCAGGTCAGTATGCGAGATTGAGACGAAGCACTTAGATTAGAATCTTTTCGGAAAGAAAAATATTCATGAACCAAATCCCTGTTGACATTTTCAAACGGAATATCTTTAAGCCATTTACTAAAAATATTTAGATCAGAGCGATAGGCGCTTAAAGTATTTTGACTTGCTCCAGTTGTTAACCAGTAGAAATCAATAAATTGGTCAATGAGTTGATTATTCATTAGCATTTATTCTACTGAAGAATCTTTTAAAGAGGATAAAAAATGCCAGCTAGTGCTGGCATTTAGATTTGTTTGAGAATTACTTTTTATTGAGCTTTTCTTTAATTCTTGCAGCCTTACCAGTAAGTCCTCGTAAATAATAAAGCTTAGCCTTTCTAACTTTACCACTTCTCTTAACAGTAACGCTATCAATCATCGAGGAGTGAGTCTGAAAGACTCTTTCAACGCCTTCACCATGAGAAATTTTACGAACAGTAAAGGCAGAATTTAGCCCTCTATTTTTCTTTGCAATCACAACGCCTTCAAAGGCCTGAAGTCTTTGGCGATTTCCTTCACGAACTTTCACCTGAACGACAACCGTGTCACCCGCAGAAAATTCAGGAATGTCAGTTCTTAGTTGCTCACTTTCAATTTGATCAATTAAATTCACGATTGCACCTATTTGGGGTTTTTAAAAAAGCGCTAATTATACATATCTTTTAGTATCTTCACAAGAAACTATTGTCTTAAATAAGTCTTAAAAATAGATATTATTGATGTTATTTTTTAAATGTTTTTCATGATATTATGAGATAATACTGCGCACAAAAATTAAAAGCAACTCATGGGTAAAGCAACTGGATTTTTAGAGCTAGATAGGGAAGTTGAGTCATATCGCGAGGTGGACGTTCGCATAAATGATTATGATGAAATTTTCTCAGGCAGTCATAATTTAGATCAGCTTCAAGAACAAGGTTCAAGATGCATGGATTGTGGTGTTCCTTTTTGTCAGTCTTCAAATGGATGCCCAATTGATAATCTAATTCCTGAATGGAATGATCTTGTTTATAAAAATGAATGGCAAGAGGCATTAGAGCGCCTAGAAAAGACTAATAATTTTCCTGAGTTTACTGGAAGAGTATGTCCTGCTCCATGTGAAGGATCGTGTGTCCTTGGTTTAAACAATCCTGCCGTAACAATTAAGAACATTGAATTAGCAATCGTCGATAAGGGTTTCGAAGAAGGGTGGATTAAACCAAAAGTGATTGAGTCTAGATCAGGTAAAAAAGTCGCAATAGTAGGTTCAGGTCCTGCAGGTCTAGCAGCAGCAGATGAGCTAAATCAAATGGGTCATTCGGTTAAAGTTTATGAGCGCGGTGATCGTATTGGTGGTCTATTAATGTATGGTATTCCCAATATGAAACTCGGGAAAGATGTCGTTGATCGACGTATCGGATTATTACGTGAGGAAGGGATTGAGTTTATTACTAATGTTGATGTTGGAAAAGACATTACTACCAAAGAGCTTCAGGAAAATTTTGATGCGGTCATTTTTGCAACGGGCGCAACACAGGCCAGAGATTTACCTGCTGAAAATAGAGATGCTAAAGGTATCTACCCTGCAATGGATTTCCTAACATCAAACACTAAAAGCCTTCTTGATAGTGGACAACCCGATCAAAGTGATCTTTCTGCCAATGGAAAAAATGTTATTGTTATTGGAGGCGGTGATACCGGAACTGACTGTATTGGAACCTCTTTAAGGCAGGGTGCTAAATCAATTATTAATTTTGAGTTAATGAGTAGGCCTCCTGAGGACCGCTCAAATAATAACCCTTGGCCAGAGTGGCCGGTTATCTATAGGGTTGATTATGGTCATGAAGAGTCCAGTAAAGTTTTTGGCAAAGACCCAAGACACTATCAGCTACTGACGAAGTCATTTATTAAGGATGTCGAGGGAAATGTTAAAGGAATAAATACTATCAATGTTGATTTTATCGATGGTAAATTATTAGAGATTGAAGGAACTGAAAAAACCTGGGATGCTGAACTCGTTTTATTGTCGATGGGCTTTGTATCCCCAGAGCACTATCTAAGTGATGATGCAGAAATTGAGCTTGATCAGAGGGGTAACTATCAGTCCGAACATGGTAATTATAAAACATCAAAAGAAGGGATTTTTTCAGCAGGCGACTGTCGAAGAGGTCAGTCACTGGTTGTCTGGGCAATCAATGAGGGGCGAGGTGTTGCATCAAGTGTTGATAATTATCTAGTAAATTCTTAAAGGTTAATAATAGTTATGGCAGAAATATTGGGTGCTGAAGTGGATGAAGAGGGCTACTTGCTTAAGGTATCCGATTGGACGCCTGAGATTGCAAATGCTATGTCCAATGAAGATGGTATAGAACTGTCGCCCGAACACTGGGAGGTCATCAACTTTCTTCAGGAGTATTATAAGGAATACGAGTTTGCTCCAGCTGTTAGGGTGCTTACTAAAGCCATAGCAAAAAAGCTTGGGAATGATAAGGGAAATTCACGCTATCTATACTCTCTTTTTCCCTATGGTCCTGCAAAGCAAGGTTGTCGGTTCGCTGGCCTACCAAAACCAACAGGCTGCGTTTGAATAATCATTGTTGGTTTTGCTATTCAGCACTGACTTAGATTTTTTATCTTAGAGATAGAGTCATATGTCGCTGATAAGTATTTTTTTAATATTCTTTTTTTATATTGCTGCCCTGATCTTTATATCCGGATTGTCATATAAAATCATCCAATATTGGAAAACACCTGCGCCTCTTAAAATTCCAATTGCACCGTCTGCATTAGATAAAAAAGGGGTTTTTCTGAGATATTTTCGAGAGATTTTTTTGTTTGCAAGCCTCTTCAAGGCAAACAAATGGACCTGGATTTTTGGGTGGAGCTTTCATTTAGCATTGGTCCTATTATTTTTTCGACATTTAGTCTATTTTTGGCCAGGCGATGTGCCTTTAATCCTCTATAAGACTGAACCATTAAAGTATGCTGCCTATCCACTCATATTTGGCTTATTAGGGTTATTAGGAAGAAGAATATTTGTTGACAGGGTTCGATATATTTCTGCACCATCCGACTACCTGATGTTACTCGTTTTTATTTTTATTGCTTCAACTGGAATGATAATGACTTTTGCGAACAACCATCCAAATTTGCTTATGGTTAAAAATTTTGCAGCAGGTTTAATTACTTTTCAGTGGTCAGAGCTACCTGGAGAAATTATTTTTTTATTGCACATTTTCCCTGTCTTTTGTCTCATTGCTATTTTCCCAATATCTAAATTGTTACATGCTCCAGGGTTATTTTTTTCGCCTACTTTTAATCAGGTGGATAATGCTCGAAAGAAAAGACACATCTCGGATTGGGCATCTAAAAAAGAAGATAATTTAAAAATAGATATTGAAAATAACCATTTAAAGGATAAGTAGTTTTGTCAACTAATAATCAAATTAAACTGCCAACCTATGTTCAAACGCCAGTAATCAATAGAGATTCTATGTCTGGCGATGGTCCATTTAAGGCTACAGTAGAGATCCAAAATAACCTTGGATTTCCTGGAGAAAAGGTTGACAACTGGCAACAAGTCGCAATTAACAAAATGGCTGAAACCAATTCTAAATACAAATCGGTCCAAGTTTTTTTGGATAGCTGTATGAAATGCGGTGCATGCACTGACAAGTGCCATTACTTTTTGGGTACAGCCGATCCTAAGAATATGCCAGTCGCAAGACAAGATTTATTTAGAAGTGTCTACAGAAGACATTTTACCTTTGCCGGAAAATATTTTCCAAAGCTTGTTGGGGCTAAAGATCTTGATGAGGATATGCTAGATGATTGGTATAACTATTTTCATCAGTGCTCTCAATGTAGAAGATGCGCAGTATTTTGTCCATCAGGCATAGATACAGCCGAGATATCTATGGCGGCTCGTGAGGTCATGAACGTGATTGGTGTAGGACAAAAATACACCAATCAAATTTTAGGCAAAGTCAAGAAAATAGGAAACAATTTAGGGATGCCAGAGCCTGCTCTAAAAGACACACTCATGGATCTCGAAGAAGAGATTAAAGAAGACACTGGGGTAGATGTTAAATTGCCAATAGATATCAAAGATTCAGAAGTATTAATGGTTTCACCATCAGCTGATTTTTTTGCTGAGCCTCATATTGATGGCCTCATTGGATATGCCAAAGTTTTTCATGAGAGCGGAGTGAGCTGGACTCTAAGCTCTTATGCCTCAGAAGCAGCAAACTTTGGAATGTTTATTGGAAATTACGATGTTATGAGAGAAGGTGCCCTTCGAATTCGTAAGGCAGCACTTGATCTAAATGTAAAGCGCATTATTATTGGAGAGTGTGGACATGCTTGGCGAGTTGCATACAGTTTTTGGAATACACTTTCAGGGATTGGTGATGGCGCAGTGGATGAGTATGCATTAAGACTCCAAACTCAACTAGACAATAACTATCCTCAGCCGCAACATATGATTGAGTTTACATATGATTTAATTAAAAATAATAATTTATCATTTGATAAATCAAAAAACAATCATAGAGTAGTAACCTTTCATGACTCTTGTAATGTTGCTAGAGGGAGCAACATGGGTGACATTAAAGACGGTCAATTTATTTTACCAAGAGAGGTAATAAAAGCCGCCTGTAATCATTTTATTGATATGCCTAAAAATACGATCAAGTCTTCTACTTTTTGTTGTGGAGGTGGAGGAGGGCTCTTAACTGATGATCTGATTGATCTCAGAGTTAAAGGTGCAGAACCAAGAATGCACGCCTTGAAAAAAACTGAGCAAGAAAGTGGCGTCAATACCTTAGCTGCTATCTGTGCTATTTGTAAATCACAGTTTTCAAAAGTATTACCTAATTATGATTTCGACCCATACATGGTTGTGAGTGTTCATCAGCTCGTCAGTGATGCAATTATTCTTAAAGAGAAAGCAGACCAAAAAGATTAATCAAGCTTTTGGTAAAAATTCACTATTCCTTGATAAATTGACTGAGCAATTTTTTGTTGCTGCTTTTTGTTAGTTAATCGTTTTTCCTGGGTAGGATTGGAGATAAATGCAGTTTCAACTAAGACAGAAGGAATCGAGGGCGACTTAAGAACAACGAAGTTGGCTTTTTGCGGTATTTTTTTATGAATAGGGCCGATTTTATCAAGCTGAGCAATAATTTCTTGAGCCAGCTGAAATGATTGCTTCTCTTTATCTTTCCGAGAGTAGTCAGTCAATATATTCTTCAAAAATTGATCATTATCAATGACTGTTTCAACACCGCCAAACTGATCTACTACATTTTGTGATGCCTCGAGTTGCTTGGCAAGCTTGCTGTTGTTTCCTTTTTCGCTTAAGGTGTAGACTGAAGCCCCTTTTGCATTTATGCTTTCAACTGAATCTGCATGGATAGAAATAAACATTGATGCTTTTCGTTGTTGCGCTATGATTAATCTTTTTGTCAGGGGTACATAATAATCCCCACTCCGGCTCAATACAGCATTCAAATCTTTATTTTGATTAATGATACTGACAAGTTTTTTTGCAATTGCCAAATTAACATTTTTTTCTTGTGACTTATTTTTTCCAACTGCTCCGGAATCTTCACCTCCATGACCAGCATCAATCAGAATAATTTTTTGATTTCTTAGAGAAGGTGGGCTATCAGTTTTGGTAGCTTTTTTTGTAACTTTTACTTCTGAGTCAATAATATCAACTACCAGTCTATGATGTTTGTATTTAGTGTTTGGATTAAGAGTAAAGTACTTTACTTTAAATTTTCTATTAATATGAACGATTAATTTAATTGTGCTTTTTTCACGCTTAATTCGAACTTTTTGTATTCGATTATCTTTAAAAAAAATATTTGAAAAAGTTTTAGATAACACTTCAGCATCATCAAAGCTAATAATGACGTAATCATCGGAACTCTTAATATCATAAAGAGCATCCTCCTCTTTATCTATAACTAAGCGAGTATGATCAGGAGCAGACCAATATCTAAAGTCATAGAGCGTTGTTTTGTCTTCCGCAAATACTAAAGGTGAAAAAATAATAAGAAAGAGGCTTATCCAGTTGCGCATTTTTTAATTAATTGACTCAGTTCAGATTCAAATGTAATTTTGGCCTCTCTGGTCTCTCCGTTACCACTTAGTTTGATAGAAATATCTGCCTTTGCTATTGAGCCTTTTCCTAATTCTGGCCATTCAATCAACTGAAGACTATTTTCTTTAAGATAATCACGAATACCAATATATTCTAATTCTTCAGGGTCACTTAACCGATAACAATCAAAGTGATGAATATCAGCTTTTGTATTTTGATAGGTTTCAACTAAGGTGTAAGTTGGACTTTTTACCTTGTCAAACCCAAAGTATCTGATAAAGTATTGGGCGAAAGTTGTTTTACCAACTCCCAAATCACCAATTAAATAGATTACGCAGGATGATTCAATTTTAGAGCAGCATCGAGCAAGTTTTTCAGCTAGCTCTTTTGTTTGATTAAGATTTTTTAATTTTAAATCCAAACTAATTGATACAGATATGAGCCAAGAATTGCTAAGAGAATTATGCCTCCAAATCGGTTGATTTTTAGTTTAATTGATAAAATCAGAATCAACAGAGTAAGAGTGATCATATATACAAAATCCCTACTCATTACTTCACTAGGAATTTGAAAGGGAAGAATTAACCCAGGTATCGCCAACACACCCAGGGTATTAAATAAATTTGACCCAATAATGTTTCCAATAATCATCTGATGTTGTCTTTTTAAAGCACTACTAATCGCAACAGCGAGTTCTGGAAGGCTCGTTCCAAGGGCAACCACAGTTAATCCAATAATTAAATCACTCACACCAAATGCTAAAGCAAGATTAGTGCCACCCCAAACGACAAGTCTTGCGCTAGATACTAAAATAATAAGTGAGACCAAAAGGAGCAGCCATGTTTTACCCTTGTCTTGATCATCAATCGACTCTTCCGAGGTCTCTAAATCATGATTGTTTCCTTTTTTAGATTCATTAAACACATAATAAAGAAATAGAAACAATAAGGCTAGAAGGATAAGTCCATCAATAAAGCTTAAGAAGCCATCCATCAGTAAAAAGCCTGCAAGCAAAGACGAAAGAAAAAGAAAAAACCACTCTTTCTTTAAGACAGTCTTTTCAACCGTTACTGGGTAAATAATTGCAGTTATGGCAAGCACTAAACCAATATTAAAAATATTTGATCCAAAAGCATTTCCAATACTCAGTTCAGGATGTCCATCCAAAGCTGCTAGACCTGAGACTAACATTTCTGGTGCTGAAGTACCAAAACCAAAAATAAGTAAACCAATAATTAGCGGAGAAACGTTAAAAATTCTAGCGATTTTAGCGCCATTGTCGGTAAACGTATCTGCGCTCCAGATGAGCAGACCAAAGCCAATTAAAAGGGATAAAATTGATATTATCATATTATTGTATTGAATGATTTATTGAACATTATAAAGTCAACGAAGTTTAATATTAATAAACACTGCGATATGATTTTCTAATAAGGCTAGGCCATTTATGATAAATTTCAAAGTTTTTAAATTCATATATTTATAATGTTTACATGTTGCTGATTACAAGACCCATTGCACAAACTAAAAACTTAGTTTCAATTTTGTTGGCAAATGAAATTGATTATGCTTTTTTTCCAGCTTTTGAGATCAAAAAGTTTAAACCTATCGTTTTAAAACAAAAATATGATGTGATTATCTTTATTAGCGTTAATGCGGTTAATTTTGCTGAAGAATATTTTAATGAAATGTTTATTGCTCCTTTGAAAATTTTTGCAGTTGGGCCTGTGACAGCGAATCAACTCTTAAAAAAAAATATTGAAGTCGACTGCTACCCTAAGACAAATGCTTCAAGCCAAGAGCTTTTAAAGATGAAAGAATGCATAGATTTATCAAATAAGAAAATCTTAATTGTAAGAGGTAGGGGCGGCTCTGAAACTTTGAAAGATAATCTGGGCGCCTCAAACCAAGTTGACTATTTTGAGGTTTATGAGAGAGTTCCATGCGAAGTGACACCTCTACACAATGAGTCTATTGAATCATTTTTAAATAACCCTGATGGAGTTTTAATGGCGACTAGTCATGAGAGTCTTACTAATATTATGCGACTAGTTCATAGTATTTCTTCTGGCCTTATCCAAACTATCCAATCAATGAAAATAGTCGTCTTCAGTGAAAGACTTAAAGTTCTTGCTAAAGATATTGGTTTTAAAAACATTGAGGTAACAGACAATCCCTCAGATGAAGATTTAGTTAATTTTATAGTTAACAAAAAGTAATAAAAAAATCCACAAATATAATTTGTTTGGGTAACATATGTAAAACTATATCAGGAGTACAGGTGATTAGATTTGGAATTTCATGGGTTGCACGCTTATTAGGTGTCAGTGGCTTCACCGTCCAGCAGCCTACAACACGAGGCTCCCTCCAAGATTTAAACATTTCTGAAAGAGTTATCCCATTTAATCCAAGTAACTTAGCTACAGACGATTCTTTTTCTGAGGCTGATTCTGAAGCAACTCAACATCTCAAACGCTTCCAAGACACGCAAGCTAAATTAAATTCAGATTCATTAACAAATGATGCAAGCAATGATCAGGACTTGGTCTCAGTCATTGCGACACTCAAATCAAAGCTTTATCAAGAGTCTATCAAGAGTAAGCACTACACTAATGCCTTTAATGAACTTAACGAAAGGCTTATTGAGCTTGAAAAAATTGTGCAACCTGAAAAGAAGACAGATTTTCAAAAGCTTCAGGGTTGGGTTCATTCCAAGAGACACATCCACTAAATATTCAATCTCGATTTAGTTTTTTTCGAGCTGCATCTAGGCTCAATGGGTATTCTATAATGCAAAAAATAAAAGTATTTAGGTATAATGCATTCTGGTTTTTTAATTATATCGAATGAATATATGTCAAAAAGTGATTACATTGAGTTAGAGGGCGTAGTAAAGGAAAAATTACCCAATACAACATTCAAAGTTGAGTTGGAGAATGGCCATAGTGTTCTTGCTCATATTTCTGGAAAGATTCGTAAACACTATATACGTATATTACCTGGCGATAAGGTCACTGTAGAAATGACTCCTTATGATTTAACAAAAGGAAGAATTACTTTTAGACACAAATAAACCTAATTAATGCCAGTGTGGTGGAATTGGTAGACACGCCGGATTCAAAATCCGGTTCCTTCACGGGAGTGACGGTTCGAGCCCGTCCACTGGTACCAAGTATAAAGTGAAAAATTATTCGTATAATGAAATTTGGGGATATCGCGAGGATTAAAAAAATTTTTCGATGTTAAAATTTAAACCATAGAATCAATTTTTTATGGATATCTATTATGGACAACAATTTAATAACTGAAGCGATCAACTTAACCCTCTTTGGGATGGGGTTTGTTTTTGTATTTTTGGCTTTAATGGTGGTTCTAACAAGCTTTATGTCAGCTTCTGTGTTAAGACTCCAGCCTTTTGTACCCAGCACTTCTGTTGCACCTATCCAAACGGATAATTTAATAGATGAAGACACAAGATCAATCATTGAGAAAGCAATTAAATTGCATACTGGAGCTTAATTTATGTCAAATGATGTCAATACACAACCTGTAGGAATTACTGAACTTGTTTTAAGAGATGGACACCAGTCACTTTTCGCGACTAGGATGAGAATCGACGATATGCTGCCAATTGCTGAAAAGCTAGATAAGGTGGGTTATTGGTCAATGGAATCTTGGGGCGGGGCTACTTTTGATTCATGCATCCGTTTTTTGGGCGAAGACCCTTGGGATAGAATTAGAGAAATTAGTAAAGCAATGCCTAATACGCCTCAGCAGATGTTGCTTAGAGCCCAGAATTTATTAGGCTATCGTCATTACAGTGACGACGTGGTAAGAAATTTTGTTGACCGTTGTGCAGAAAATGGTGTCGGTGTTTTGCGTATTTTTGATGCGATGAACGATATGCGTAACCTACAAACAGCGGTTGACCAAACGGTAAAAGTTGGTAAGCATGCGCAGGGAACGATTTCGTATACACTTAGTCCAGTGCACACTACAGAGCTTTGGATTGATATGGCTAAGCAAATTGAAGATATGGGTGCTGACTCACTCTGTATTAAGGATATGGCTGGTCTTCTTCAGCCTTATGTTGCCTATGACCTTGTGAAAAAACTTAAGAAGGCAATTGATATTCCTATACAACTTCATGCCCATGCAACAACAGGCCTCTCAACAGCGACGTTAATTAAATCAATTGAGGCAGGTATTGATCGTGTTGATACATCAATTGCTTCGATGAGCATGACATATGGCCACTCTTCGACTAATGCAGTGGTTTCTATTTTGGATCATGGTCCTCGCAAAACGGGTCTTGATATGGAGCAACTAGAAGAGATTGATGCTTACTTCAGAACGGTGCGTCCAAAATACGCTAAATTTGAAGGTTCATTGAAAGGTATTGATCCTCGTATATTGCTGGCTCAAGTGCCTGGTGGTATGTTAACCAATATGGAAAGCCAACTTAGGGAGAATAATGCTTTAGATAGACTTGATGAAGTGTTGAAAGAAATTCCACGCGTACGAGAAGACCTTGGTTTTATTCCCCTTGTGACACCAACCTCTCAAATTGTTGGTACTCAAGCGGTAATGAATGTATTACTCGGTGAGCGTTATAAATCAATCGCAAAAGAGTCTGCAGGCATACTAAAAGGCGAATATGGAGCATCACCAGCCCCTGTAAATGCTGAACTTCAAGCGCGTGTTCTTGATGGTGGTGAGGCAATTACATGTCGTCCAGCAGATAATATCGATCCAGAAATGGATACCTTGGAAGCGGAATTCGATTCCATTATTGCAGAAAAGGGTATCAAATTAGAAAATGAAAAAATTGACGATTTATTAATTTACATCCTATTTCCGCAAGTAGGAATTCAGTTTTTAGAAAATCGTAATAATCCTGATTTCTTTGAGCCAGTGCCACAGGCTCCAAGTGAAGGACCAAAAGAAGATGGTGTTTATACAGTGAATCACAATGGCCAAGATTATGTTGTTGAAGTGAAATCTGGTGGTGATATTTCATCAATCCAAGTTGCTGGGCAGGCAGCTACAGCGCCTCAAGCAGAATCACCTCAACCAGCAACGCCTGCAGTTAATGCTGAAGATATCTCAGCGCCACTAGCTGGCAATATCTGGAAGGTTTTGGTTTCTCCAAACCAGCAGATTAATGAAGGAGACACACTTGTTATTCTTGAGGCAATGAAAATGGAAACTGAAGTTAAAGCTGCTCGCGCAGGTACAGTTGTATCCGTCAACGTTAGTGAGGGAGATCAAGTTTCCGCTGGACAGGCAATAATTTCTTTAGCTTAATCAAATATGGATAATTTATATACATTGTTGGAAAACTCTGGCCTCTATCAGCTAGACTTTGGTTCGGGCGCGATGATAGTAGTCGGTCTTCTATTGTTGTACCTTGCAATTGTAAAAAAATTTGAACCTTTACTTTTGCTGCCGATTGGATTCGGAGCAATTTTAAGTAATATTCCTGGTGCTGGGCTCGCTTTATCTGCTGTGGGAAGTGCAATTTTTGCGGCGGATCCTGAAGTTTTAAGTGCTTTGGCTAACAGCCTTAATTTGGCAAGCTGGAATTCAGCTTCAGACATTTACGATGCATTTAAGGAAAGTTCTAGTGCTGAACATGCTCTGGCAATTCAAACCGTAAGCGATTTGGGCTATAAGGATGGCATGTTGTACACTTTTTATACTATTGCAATTGCTAGTGGCATAGCTCCATTAATCATTTTTATGGGTGTAGGTGCGATGACAGACTTTGGACCACTTTTGGCCAATCCTAAGACATTGCTTCTGGGAGCTGCAGCACAATTCGGTATTTTTGCAACATTATTAGGCGCGATTGCGTTGACAACGCTAGGTGTCTTTGACTTTAGTTTAAAGCAAGCAGCCGCAATTGGTATTATTGGAGGTGCAGATGGTCCAACCTCTATATATGTTGCTTCAAAATTGGCCCCAGAATTACTTGGCGCAATCGCCGTCGCCTCATACTCTTATATGGCACTAGTGCCACTCATTCAGCCGCCAATTATGAGGCTATTTACAACCGAAAAAGAGCGTCAAATTCAAATGGTGCAACTGCGTGAAGTATCAAAGACTGAAAAAATAGTGTTTCCAATCTTACTATTGTTGCTGGTTGGGTTATTGCTCCCTGATGCCGCTCCACTTCTTGGAATGTTTGCTTTTGGAAACCTGATGAAAGAGTGTGGCGTCGTTGATCGTTTAAGTGATACAACTCAAAATGCACTGATTAACATCGTTACAATATTTCTCGGACTAGCTGTTGGTTCTAAGTTGATTGCAGCCGAGTTCCTAAAATTGGATACCCTTGGAATTTTGTTGTTGGGTATGGTGGCATTTGCTATTGGCACTATGAGTGGATTATTGATGGCGAAGCTGATGAATGTATTTAGCGAAACAAAAATCAATCCATTGATTGGCTCTGCGGGGGTTTCTGCAGTTCCAATGGCAGCGCGCGTGTCAAATAGAGTAGGTCTTGAATCTAATCCTCAAAACTTCTTGTTGATGCATGCAATGGGTCCAAATGTCGCCGGTGTTATTGGTTCTGCAATCGCTGCAGGTATTATGATTCAGTTTTTAGGGTAGATTCCTAGTCCTTTATTTGTCAATTAGTGGTGCATTCATTTTTTTGGGAATACTGAGGCCCAGTATTGACAAAATAGTGGGAGCGACTGAAAGTTGTGAGACGTCCTCGCTCGCAATCCCTGGATTTGGATGACCAATGTCATAATAAGGGGTCCATCTTTCAATTTGACTGCTTCCGCCATGATTCCCTGTATCGGTAAATCCATGGTCTGAGGTAATCAATATTCGGTAACCTTCATCCATCCAAAAAGGTATGTGTTGAGCCAACTGATCGCTTACCTGCCAGGCTTGTTTAGAGTATTCAACCGAGTTTCCACCAAATATGTGACCAATAGAGTCGCAACTACAAGAATGAATCATTAGATAGTGTGGTTTATATCGACTAACAAGCATGCTTGCTTGATTCATTAAATCATGCTCTGAAGGTAATGAAATATTGAATGAAGAATAACCCTTTTCGGAGTAGAAACGCCCATGCTGTATTGCTTTATCAGGGTCATTGACTTCTTGATCTCTTATTGGGATATAGGGGTCTTCATTGTATAAAGTTGAAAAAAAGGAGTGAGCGGCAGCAGCTGTTACTAGTCCGCCCCTCTTAGCAATTGTAAAAATATTCTCGCAATTAGATTTACGAAGGTTATCATTTGATGTAATGCCATGCTCTAAAGGCTCAACCCCAGTATGGAGTGTCTCATAGTTTGGAGCAGAAAGAGTCGGTAAAGCTGCTATCATTTTCATTCTACGTGCCTTTTTTGACTCCACAAGGGCTTCTAAAAAACCGCACTGTTCAATCGCGGTCTGATACTTCAGTCCATCAATAATGACCAGTATTACTTTATCTTTCAATGAGGCAGCCATCAGTTAAATCTAATTGTCTTGACATCTTGCCAGCTATTGTTAAGTCATGGGTTACAACTAAAAGAGCTGTATTTTGATTATTATTAAGCTCGATAATCAAATCCAAGACATCCCTAGCATTTTTTTCATCTAAATTGCCAGTAGGCTCATCAGCTAAAAGGCATGCGGGCTCACTAATCATTGCTCTCGCAATGGCAACTCTCTGCCTCTCACCACCAGATAATTCAGAGGGTTTATGGTGAGTTCGGTTTTCTAACCCAACTTTTTTTAAAATATTTTCAGCTTTAGACAAAGCTTCGTTTTGATCCATATCATTGATAAGAAGAGGCAAGGCAGTATTGTAGATTGCTGAAAAATCTTTAAGTAGGTGATGAAATTGATAAACAAAACCAAGATTCTGTGCTCGAAGTTCCGTTCTTTGGTGCTCTTTAAGCCTAGAAATATTAATATTATTGATTAGTACCTCGCCTTCTGATGGCATATCAAGCCCTGCCAGCAAATTTAGCAGAGTAGATTTTCCGCAGCCCGACTGACCTATGATTGCTATTTTTTCATTTGCTTCAACTCTAAAGTCTAGATTCTTTAATACAGACGTTTTTGTGTTTCCTGTACCATAATTAAAACCCAAAGATTGGCATTCGACAATATTACTCATGTCTGAGAACCTCAGAAATATTAATTTTACCCGCACGTTTTGCTGGGTAAATAGCAGCAATAATCACTAAAACAAAAGAGCCTAAAATAATGCTAATGACGTCACTCGGTAGAATTTTTGATGGAAAACGATTGATATAAAAGACATCCTTGGGGAAAAATTGAAATCCGATTATGCTCTCAATTCCTGAAATAACTGACTCAATGTTAAGCGCCAAAAGTAATCCAAGAATAGTACCTATAGTAATTCCAATCAAGCCAATACTGATTCCTTGATAATAAAAAATTTTTACGATTCTTTTCGGAGTCATACCAAGGGTTCTTAGAATTGCAATATCAGACTTTTTATCGGTTACAACCATTACCATCATAGAGACGATGTTAAAGGCAGCTACAGCAATAATCAAAGAGAGAATGATAGCAATCATCTGTTTTTCCAGATTTAATGCTCTTATAAAATGCCTTTGTTGTTGCATCCAGTCAACACCATAAAAACCATCTCCTAAAGATCCTACGACGACATCAGTTATTTCATTCGCATCGAATAGGTTATTGACCTTAAGGCGAATTCCAGAAATTTTATTTCCCAAAGTGAATAAATCTTGGGCATCATACAGGTGTATAAATGCTAATCCATTGTTATAGTCGTTGAGTCCAGCATTAAAAATACCACCGACGACAAAGTTTTGAGATTGTGGTACCAAGACTCCAAGTGCATTTCGAGCTGGAGCAATTAGAGTAATTTGATCGCCGACTCCAGTTCCCATAAGAGTCGCTAGGCCTACACCAATTAATGCAGTGGATTGATTCTCCTCTAGGCTATGTGATCCATATTGAATATCATCTAGAAGAACTGAAGTAGCTGTCTCCTGGTCAATAATTACTCCTCTAACACTGACCCCTTGTGAGGCATTTTTTGAAGTCATTAAAGCAAAATCCTCTACGTATGGAGATGAGGCTATAACCCGTTCATTAGAGTTAATTTTTATCTGAAGTTCATCCCAATTTTCAAGCGTATCATCTGATCCAGTTATATATGAGTGAGAAATTGTATTGAGAATCCTGTTTGTTAATTCTTCATGAAAGCCATTCATTACAGACATCACTGTAATTAATGACATTACTGCCAGAATGAGGCCAACCATTGAGACACCCGAAATAAAAGAAACGAAACCTTTTTTTCGGTTTGATCTTAAATATTGATTAGAAATCTGAAATTCAACACTCATGGTCGGAATATTTTGTCATAATAAATGTTTTTTAAGTAATTAAAGTTATCAAAATGTTGGGCAATCTAAGTTCGATAAATCATAGCAAGTTTGGCATTTTCAACTTTTTACTACTCCCCTTATCATTAGTTTTTTTTATTGTTTCTAGAATACACTTTTGGTTATATAAGTCCAGCATTCTTAAAGTTAATCAGTCAAAAGTCCCAGTAATTGTGGTTGGGAATATAACCGCTGGAGGAACAGGAAAAACTCCAATTGTAATTTCAATTGTTAATTATTTTGAATCAAAAAATAAAAAGGTAGGAGTTGTCTCTAGAGGTTATGGTGGCAACTACTCTCAAGAATCAATGGAGGTTATGTCATCCAGTAGCCCAATTGAATGTGGAGATGAGCCCTTACTAATTAAACAGCAAACTAAAGCAGCAGTTGTAGTATCAAAAAAAAGGTCTAAAGCCGTTGATTTTTTAAATCATAAATATTCACTAGACGTTATTATTAGTGATGATGGTCTTCAGCATTATTCTATGGGGCGTGATATTGAAATTGTAGTGATTGATGGAACTACAAGACTAGGCAATGGTTTATTTCTGCCTTCTGGTCCCCTTAGGGACTCAAAAAATAGACTAAATTCGGTTGATTTTATAATCAATAATGGCTCTTCTCTTGATGGTGAAATCTCAAGTCAATTAGAAGGTAGGAGTTTTATAAATCTAATGACAAACGAAAAGAAAGATCTTGACTTCTTTAAAGGTAAAAAATGCAATGCAGTTGCAGGAATAGGGAAGCCAAATAATTTCTTTTCAATTCTAGAAAGTTATGGAGTTAAGGTCATTTCCAAATCATTTCCAGATCATTACCAATTTGTGGAGAAAGATTTGACTTTTGCCAATGAATATCCAATCATAATGACTTCTAAGGATTGTGTAAAATGTAGCCCATTCGCATCCGATGAAATGTGGTACTTAGATGTAAATGCTAAAATTGAATCTAATTTTTATGTTCAATTGGAGTCAAAGTTGTGATTGACAATGATTTATTAAAAATGTTAGTTTGTCCAGAGAGTAAAGCGCCTCTTGAGCTTGTTGGTGAAGAGTTAGTTTGCGAGAAAAGCAAGTTAGCTTATCCTATTATCGATGGTATTCCAATTCTTCTCGTTGAAGAAGCTAGAAAAATAGAATCCAAAAAATAATGGATTTTTCCATTATTATTCCTGCTAGATATGCCTCCAGTCGATTACCGGCAAAGCTATTAATGGATGTGGGCGGAAAAACTCTTATTGAGCATACCTACTTAAGTGCGATTAAAAGCAATGCTAAGAGAGTGATTATTGCCACAGATGACGAGAGAATAAGGCAAGTTGCAGTAGATTTTGGCGCAGAGGTTAGTATGACTAATGAGAGCCATACTTCAGGCACATCGCGTTTGTCTCAAGTTGTTTCAGAGTTAAACTTTGAGGATTATGAAATCATAGTTAATTTGCAGGGTGATGAGCCAATGATGGCTCCTGAGGCACTTAATCAAGTGGCCTCAAATCTGGCTGACTCTAGAATGAGTGTTGCAACCTTGTGTGAAAAAATTAATTCCCATGAGGAATACTTTGACGAGAATTGTGTCAAAGTTGTATATAATTCGCGCGGTAAAGCTTTATATTTCTCTAGGTCTCCTGTACCAGCATTTCGATCTAGCAGCGATATCGATTTAGATCTCTGCTTTAGACATGTTGGTTTGTATGCCTATAGAGTAGGCTTTTTGAAAGAGTATTCCAAGATGGCTAAGTCCAATCTTGAAATTGCTGAAAAATTAGAGCAGTTAACTTTTTTAGCGAATGGTTTTGATATACATGTTGAGCTTGCCGAGGCTTCAACGGGCTATGGTGTCGACACAGATAGTGATTTAAAAAAAGTAATAAAGGAATTTAAAAAATGAATATTATTGATGGTAAAGAGATTGCAAAAAACTTAAGGTCAAAGATTGCTGACGAAGTAAGCACTTTTGAACGTCCACCAGGTCTTGCAGTCATACTAGTTGGTGAAGATCCAGCCTCAGCTGTTTATGTTCGTAATAAAGAACTAGCCTGTAAACAAGCCGGGTTTTTTTCTGACAAGATTATTAAGTCAGAGAATATTACCGAAGAGCAGTTGTTAGAAGAGGTAGAACGATTAAATAATAATCCACATATTGATGGCATTCTGGTGCAGCTCCCTCTTCCTAAACACATCAATGCAAATAAAGTCATTGAGCATATTTCTCCCCTCAAAGATGTTGACGGGTTTCATAGCGAAAATATTGGTAAATTAATGCAGAACAAGTCTCATTTGAGACCTTGCACACCTAAAGGCGTCATGACAATGTTGGAGTCAATTGATTGTTCAATCGAAGGAATGAATTGTGTTGTTGTTGGTGCATCCAATATTGTTGGAAGGCCGATGGCAATGGAGCTATTAAATGCCAGAGGCACCGTCACGATTTGTAATAGCAGAACAAAGGATCTCCCAGGGAAAGTAAGAGATGCTGACATCGTTGTTGTTGGCGTTGGAATACCTAAAATGGTTAAAGGTGACTGGATTAAGGAGGGGGCAGTCGTGATTGATGTAGGTATCAACCGGTTGGATGATGGTTCACTTGTTGGAGATGTCGATTATGATGCTATCAAAGATATAGCTGGGGCAATAACACCAGTTCCTGGTGGCGTTGGGCCAATGACCATAGCTACATTACTCGAAAACACTTTAATTGCATATCAGCAAAATTTATGAGGTTACTTCTAAAGCTACTTAGAGAGGGCACAGGGAGAATTCTGATTTTTCTTGATTGGGCGATTAAACCCCCAATTGTTAAAAGGGATTCTGAACAACAGAACTTGGTGGATCAAAAAACTGAGTCGCTAAAGCTTTATGAATTTTATGCTTGTCCTTTTTGTATTAAAACTCGTAGAGCGATCAAGAGATTAAGTCTTAATATAGAGACACGTAATGCTCAAAAGGGTAACTTCAGAAAAGAGCTTGAGCATAATGGGGGAAAAGTTCAGGTTCCCTGTCTTAGGATTGATTATGCTGGTGAGGTGAGTTGGCTATATGAATCCAATGACATTATTAAGTATCTAGATAAGCATTTTTAACAAAGTATTTTAGTTAGTTTATGATTTACATCCATGGAGGCAACAAAGAACAACTAGAGCTCTCACAACAATTGTTTAATTTTTGCTGTAATGGTCTATTTCATAAGAATAATCTTCCCACTATAGATCTAACTATTCATAAGGTTGAAGGAGCGCTTGCGTGGACAGATTATGAGGGCGATGGTAAATTCTTCATAGAAATTGAAGAATCACTAGATAAGAAAAAATTTATCATTACCATGTGTCATGAAATGATTCATGTTTGCCAGTTCTTAGCGGAAGTAGAAGTGAGCGAATTATCTGCCTATCACTATGAAGAAAAGCTTGCCGAGCAGTTTTACCATGAAGAGCTAGAGCGCCATGGAAGCGCTCTAGACCTTAATGAAGACTAGGGTAAATATTCGCTCAAATTGTCAATCGAACTCTGCAATTCTTCGAGAGAGTCTGAGGTAATTGTTATATGTCCCAATTTTCTGTTTTCTCGCTCCTTCTTGTCATATAAATGCAGATGAGCGTTGTTAATTTCAAGGATCTTATTTATAGGTCCGCGGTCACTGATAATATTAATCATTGCATTGAACTTATGTTTAACTGTTGTATCGCCAAGTGGGCTATTAGTAATTGCCCTGATGTGATTTTCAAATTGAGAAGTGCTTGCCCCTTCAATTGTCCAGTGTCCTGAATTATGAACTCTAGGTGCAATCTCATTGACAATCAATTCTTCATCTGAATCAAATAGTTCTAGAGTTAGGACACCAACATGATTCATTTCATTTATCAGAGAATACATATAGCTTTCTGCTTTTTTTTGAAGTGACTTTGAAATCTTTTGAGCTGGAGCGATTGTCAATCTTAAAATGCCTTCATGGTGAGAGTTTTCAACTAGAGGATAATATTTTAGATTGCCATCAATTCCTCTAACTGCAATTAGTGAAAGTTCTCTTTTAAAGTTAACAAACCCTTCTAGAATAGACTCAGCACCAGACATTGCTTCCCAGGCTGCATTAATTTGAGATTCTGATTTAATTAAAAATTGGCCTTTACCGTCATATCCGTCTTTCGTAGTTTTTAGAATGGCAGGCAGACCAATATTATTAATAGCTCGCTCTAGATCCGAAATACTTTTCACTAATTCATATGGTGCGCACGGAATATTTAATTGCTTCAGTAGGGATTTTTCTCTGCCCCTATGTTGAGTATGTTGCAAAGATTTATATCCAGGATGGACTTCGGTAGTTTTTCCTATTTCATTTACAATTGTGACATTTGTATTTTCACTTTCATAGGTAACAACATCAGAGTCATCAGAAAATTTTTTAATTACTTCTGGATTATTATTGTGAATAAATGTCTTGCCAAGAAGAGAGGAGGGGTCTTCTTCAGACAAAGCTAAAAACCTCATTTGATGGCCCAGAGGATAAGCAGATAGTGCAAGCATTCTGCCTAATTGACCAGCACCAAGAACACCAATTTTCATAATTTAATTTTTTGGGTTTGGATTGTTTAATACGTTTTGAGTTTGATCTAATCTAAATTTACTAACTCTTTCTCTAACAGCTTCATTATGGTTGCCTACAATTTGGGCTGCCAATATGCCCGCATTCTTTGCACCAGAATCACCAATGGCAAGAGTTCCAACTGGAATCCCTCCCGGCATCTGAACTATTGATAGTAAGGAATCTTGACCACTTAATGCTTTAGATTGAACTGGAACACCTAGGACTGGAACAATTGTTTTCGATGCAACCATTCCTGGTAAATGGGCTGAACCTCCGGCACCTGCAATAATGACTTCGAGCCCTCTTTCCTCAGCAGTTTCGGCATATTCGAACATTAAATCAGGGGTTCTATGAGCTGAAACAATTTTCACTTCATAAGAGACCCCAAGCTCTTCAAGTATTTCTGCGGCATTTTTCATTGTGGGCCAATCTGATTTTGAACCCATAATAACTCCGACTAATGCACTCATTTTTCTATTACTGAAATAATTTAATTAAATTATACCCAAAACCATAAATCTATTAGAGTTGATAGATGAGCGTATCTCTATCAAAGTTAGATTTCGAAGCTTTTTTCCAAAAATGGAAGATGTCCAGACCTTAATATATAAGTTTTGGCTCCAGCATCATCATACCAATGTTGAATTTTTGCTGGTACAAGAGTATCAAGATTGCCCAGTATGCATTTTTTTGGCGTCGATGTATCTTTAAATAACGATCTTAGGTCTGAATTAATAATTATTTCTAGACCATTATTTAAGGCACTTTGAGAGGCTGGATATTGTTGAATAGACTGGTGTAATTCTCGAATTTGAGATTTATTTTTACTTTGGAGGCTCACGAAGCGCTTGAGTGCTCTCGTGCTATCAATTTTTAAATTATTTGAAAATTGGTCGAATACTTCACTCCCTATTCCAAAACTCCAGTTATCATTGTTCACTAAGCATGGACTTGCAGCAACTAAAATTAATTCGTGGAGTTTAATCTTATGGGCTATCAAAATTGACAGTAACCCTCCAAGTGACCACCCCAAAAGAATAGATTTTTCTGGAATAAGCTTGATTATTTCATTGCACCAAGTATCAATTCCGCCATCTAAGTCAGGACTCCTTCCGTGACCAGGAAGATCGATTACGGTAACGCGATAATCTTTCTTATATTTATTTACAAGCTCCTGAAAAACATCGCTATTGAATGCCCATCCATGAAGAAACACAAGGTTTGGACCCTTGCCTACTGTCCTATGCCATAACATCATTTACCCTTTCAAGTAGAGCGTCTATTTGTTCTGTTTTATGGTTGGCTGAAACAGTAAATCGGAGTCTTGCAGTGTTAGGTGGTACGGTTGGAGGGCGAATGGCATGAACAAAAAAACCTTTATCAAATAAGCTATTACTAATTTTTAATGCTCTAGAACTAGAACCAATTATGAGGGGCTGTATTGCACTATTTGACTCTTCAAAATTAAGTCCAAGCTGATTAGACATAGTTCTAAAATGTTTAATGTTATTGATTAGTTTCTCTTTTTGCTCTCCTTGTTTTATCAACTCTAGACTCTTTTGGATTGCATGACAGAGGTTAGGCGGAAGAGCAGTAGTGTATGTATAAGGTCTAGATTTTTGAATTAAAAATTCTATAAAGCCTTCATCTCCAGATACAAAAGCACCCATCACTCCTGCAGCCTTTCCAAGCGTTGCCATATAGATAGAGTGACGAGGAATGATTGGGTCAAAGATACCAAAGCCATGAGCATCATCTTGCATAAAAATAGTATTTGTTTTATCAATAATCTTAGCAATTCCTGAGATATTTGCCTGATCTCCATCCATACTAAAAACATTGTCAGTAACAACTAGGCCTGGACCAGTTTGTTTTTTTATTTTTTTATCTAGCGATTCAAGATTTTTATGAAGATATCGCTGAATTGGAAGTCCAATTAATCGGCTACCATCAATCAATGATGCGTGATTCAATTTATCTTGAATTGCCCAATTAATTTCGTCACGAAGTGCAGAAAAAATTCCAAGATTTGCACTATAGCCCGATGAAAATAACAGCGCACTCTCTTGACCAGTGAATTCTGCCAAAGCCTCTTCTAGAAATTTATGAGACTCTGAATGTCCACTGACTAAATGAGATGCGCCTGAACCAGCACCATATTTCTCAACACCATGAATGAGTGCCTCTTTAATCTTTGGGTGATTTGCAAGTGATAGGTAATCATTAGAACAAAAATTAACAACATCTTGGCCATCAATTTTCATGATAGTGTCTTGTGGACTTTGGGCAATTTTTCTAGAACGCAATAAGTGATTTTTTTTAAGATCACTTATTTTGTTTGAAAAAGTCATGAGAGTGATGTTTGTTAGATGAGGTTTTCCATTGGTGATGATGCGCTGGCGAAGGCTTTTTTCATCATTCTTCCAGCAAGATAAGACTCTCTGCCTGCAATAATAGCGTGTTTCATTGCGCTTGCCATTAAGACAGGGTCATTTGCATTTGCAATAGCTGAATTCATTAAAACGCCATCACACCCTAGCTCCATTGCTTTAGCAGCGTCGCTTGCACAGCCTATACCTGCATCTACTAAGACAGGCACGTTGGAGTTATCTTTTATTAATTTAATGTTAAAGGGGTTAGAAATACCTTGTCCAGAACCAATGAGTGAGCCAAGAGGCATGATTGCACAACAACCAATCTCTTCGAGCTCCTTTGCAACTATTGGGTCATCTGAGGTGTATACCATGACATCAAAGTTTTCTTTTATTAGAGTCTTTGCTGCATCAAGGGTTTCAACAATGTTTGGATAAAGTGTTTTGTCATCTCCAAGAACTTCTAGTTTAACTAGATTTTGGCCATCTAATAATTCTCGAGCAAGAAGGCAGGTTCTAACAGCATCTTTTGCATTATAGCAACCAGCAGTATTGGGAAGTATCGTATATTTTTCTGGAGAAATGACATCAAGAAGACTTTCTTCGTTAGCATTTTGTCCAATATTAGTTCTTCGAATAGCGACAGTAATGATTTCAGAACCTGAATTTTCAGTCGCTAGTCTTGTTTCTTTGAGATCTTTATATTTCCCTGAGCCAACTAGAAGTCTTGAGTTAAAAGTTCGGCCAGCGATAACAAATGGAGTGTCAGTTTTCATAGCGTTATAAGATACCATGTGACGATATTAATAATGAAATATCGACTCGTAATCTTTTCAATTTGAGATGAATTTTTTAAACCGCTAAACCAGCAATTTTTTGAATATCATTGATCGCTTTAGTAATAATTTTTGAAAAGTGAAAATCTGATTCATCTCCAGATTCTGAACGAGACACAAATTCCTCCACCATAAGTTGATAATGGTTACAAGCTGGAAATTCAACTTGATTTCCTTCTTGAAGTCCACCATTAGACCAGTAGGCAAAAGTTTTTTCTGGAGGATTGACTGGAACATCCAGTTTAGCCCACCCATTAGAGCCTAGTACAGTAAATACTTGGCAGAGTGCTGCATCAGCTGAAACGGTCAAGCTAAGTGTCTCCCCATTTGGCCATCTAAGTGTTGCATCAACTTGTTTTTCAGTCTCATATTGACCACACATAGTCGCAACTGCAGAAAGCACTTTAGGCTCCCCCTTAAATAGCATACAGCCTGACAAAATAGCATAACACCCAATATCAAATAATGGGCCACCACCATATTTAATAAGATTTCGAACATTCCCTTCAGACTGTTTAGGATAGCTAAAGATAAAGTGAGATGACTGGTATTTGCCTATATCAAGACTCTGAAGCCAATGCCATTGAGGATGACTTCTGACCATAAATGCTTCATAGAAAAATGATTTGCTTTCTTTAGCGGCATTCTCAAGCTGTGATAATTCTTTTAGATTAAGTGCAACAGGTTTTTCACAGAGGACATGTTTATCTGATTTAAGCGCTTCAATAGAGTAGGGCACATGAAGATGATTTGGAAGAGGATTATAGATCGCATCAATTGATGGGTCTTGAATAAGACTCTCATAATCAGTCTCAATGGCATTACCATAAATTTTAGGAAGGGCTGCTTGTCCAGGGTTTCTTCTTCCGACATGAGTAACCTCATGTCCAGCTTTAATTATTGCAGGAACTACATGCTCTCTTGCAATTTTTGCTTCACCTAAAATTCCAAATTTCATGACACTAACTTTTTCATTAATAATTCAATCATACTTATAATTGATGAATGATTTCCATAATAATATTACAATTTGTATTAAAGGGTAAAATGAACTTTAACTAATAACAAACTTAGGAACTGTAATGCCACTCAATGCAATAGAACACCCTCTCATAGCTCATAAGCTTGCCTTACTAAGACAACAAGGAATAAGTACAAAACAATTTCGTGAGTTAGCAAATGAGGTAGCAAGTCTTTTGACTTATGAGGCTACCAGAGATCTGCCTCAAGAGAATCGAGAAATCAATGGGTGGCAAGGTGAGCCAATAAATACCGAGATGTTAACTGGTAAAAAGCTTTCAATTGTTCCAATTCTCAGAGCAGGCCTTGGGATGCTTGACGGTGTTTTAACTCTAGTACCTAATGCAAAAGTAAGTATAGTGGGTCTTTATAGAGATGAAGAAACATTAGAGCCAGTTGCCTATTTTGATAAGGTAATTGCTGATATTGATCAAAGAACTTCGTTAATTATTGATCCAATGTTGGCGACTGGTGGAACGCTTCTTGCAACGATTGAGCTGTTAAAGAAAAAAGGATGTAAAAAAATTATTGGTTTGTTTTTAGTTGCATCACCAGAGGGTCTTGATAGGGTTACAAAATTACATCCTGACGTTGATTTATTTATCGCTGCAATTGATGAAGGCCTGAATGAAAATGGTTATATATTGCCTGGCCTAGGTGATGCTGGTGACAAAATTTTCGGTACAAAATAAATAATCTTGAACAAAGATATTTTCCCTCAAGGCTCAGCATGGATTGAAGGAGAGTTTGTTGATATTTCTCAAGCAAAGATTTCGATTTTAGATTGGGGTTTTTTAAGATCAGACGCCACATACGATGTTGTTCATGTTTGGAAAGGTCGTTTTTTTCGCTTAGATGAGCATATTGATCGTTTCTATGAGTCGACTAAAAGTTTGAGGATGCCGTGTGCAATTGATAGAAGTGAATTAAAAAGTATACTTGCAAGATGTGTTGAGCATTCCAAGCTTAAGAATGCCTATGTTGAAATGATTCAAACTCGAGGTGTGTCTCACAATTTTCAAAGAGATCCTAGAAAAGCTCACCCACGCTTTATGGCATTCGCAGTTCCTTTTGGATGGATTCTTGAGCCTCAAAATTTTGAAAATGGCTTGAATGTAATTGTGAGTGATAGAAGAAGGATATCGCCAGAATCAATAGATTCAAGAATTAAGAACTACCATTGGCTTGATTTAGTATGCGGCATGTATGAAGCTTATGATTCTAATTCTGATAGTGTCATTCTAACTGACGATAAAAATTATATATCAGAAGGCCCAGGATTCAATATCTTTTGTATCGATGAGCATGGGATTAACACACCTAAAAAGGGCATTTTAGAGGGCGTTACTAGACAGACAGTTATTGAGTTAGCGAAAGAAATGAATTTGCCAGTCAGCTTATGTTCGATTTCAATCGATATGCTAAAAAACTCAAATGAAGTTTTTGCTTCATCGACAGCAGGCGGAATTATGCCTATTACCAAAATAGATAAACAGATTATTGGAGACGGATCACCTGGCAAAATAACTAGAAAGCTTCATGAGCTGTATTGGTTCAAGCATGATGACCCGAAGTGGTCAAAATCAGTTAAAGAGTTAGTCTAAGTTTATTTTTTTTAGAGATTTGAAAGCGTTCAGCGCTTTTTCTCTTGAGGCTTTCAGATTTACAATGGGCTTTGGATAGTTATTACCTAAAACAATATTTGCCTCAGCCAATATTTCTTTTGGGGTCTCCCATGGGCTATATAGGAACTTACTTGGTAGGTCTTTCAATTCAGGGATATATTTTCTAATATATTCACCATCTGGATCAAATTTCTCTCCCTGAGTGACAGGATTAAAAATTCTAAAATACGGAGCTGCATCTGCCCCGCATCCTGCTATCCATTGCCAGCTTGCACTATTACTCGCAAGATCAGCATCTACTAAACAGTCCCAAAACCAGCGTTCTCCATGATGCCAATTTAATAGAAGATTTTTAACTAAAAATGAGCCCACAACCATTCTGACTCGATTGTGCATAGAACCAGTAAGCCATAACTCTCTCATTCCTGCATCAACCATAGGAATCCCAGTTTGCCCTTTTTGCCAGGCTTTTAAATGATCTAAATTTTTCTCCCATGGGAATTGATCAAACTTCGATTGAAGATTTTTTCTTGGAAGATCAGGATTAAAATAAAGCTGACTGTAGGAAAACTCTCGCCATCCTAATTCACTTAAGAAATGATCAATATTCTTATTGCTTGCGTCATTTTTTGCTAAATACCAAGCTTGATTTGGCGAAAGTTCTCCAAAATGAATATGAGGTGAGATTTTAGAAACAAAGGGTTTTGATGGGAAGTTTCTACCCTCTTTGTAATGCTTTATACCATTTTCAAAAAATTCTGATAATCTTTTGTGAGCTCCATTTTCCCCAATGTTCCAAAGAGATTGCATTGGAATATCCCATCTGACGGATGGAAGTAAAGATAGTTCATTGAGTTTTAGAGAATTATCTTTATCACTAAAATAATTAGAAGTATCTGCTTTAGGTAGGGGCTTTCTGGGTTCTTCAGATTTTAAGCAGCCCTTACGATAAAAAGGTGTAAAAACTTTGTAAGGAGTTCCATCATCTTTTTTTATTGTCCAAGGCTCCCAAAGCAGAGATCCATTAAATGTTTTTACCAAAACACCCTTGGATTCCAGTTGAGATTTAATAAGAGTATCTCGCTTAATACGCCATGGTTCATAGCAACGATTCCAATAAACAATATCAATTTTGAATTGATCAATAATCTCTATTAAAGTTTGAAGAGGATCTCCTTGATACAAAGATAAATTCTGATTTAAGTTCTGACTTAGGTCATGAAGCGAGTTATGAAGCCAAAAGCGACTTGCCTCTCCCATAGAAAATTCGCCTGAATTTTGGTCATCTAGGATATATATAGGAATAACTTTTTCATGTTTTGAAGCCTCATAAAGTGCTGGATTATCAGATAAGCGAAGGTCTTGACGAAACCAATGTAATGCTTTTTTAATTTTCATCCCATAATTATAAAAATAAGGTGTGAAGGTTAGATGAAGATTAGGAGTTATTTGATCAAAAAATATGACGGAGAGAAGAATTCTAACCCTCACACGATTTTTGATTATTAGGATTTTAGAGCCAATAGTGCATTAATCGCGCATGAATTAGACCAATCATGCATATATCAAACCAATTTTTTTTGCACTATAAAAATTAAAGCCCATGGTTAGAGTTTGATACAATTGTAAGCCTTTATTCAGCTTTACTGGCTTACTTTTTTACCTCAATTAATACTTATGTCAGTTATATCTTCTCCCCCATCAAGATTTAGCCCTTCTGAGGCTCAACAAATAGCAGAAACTTTATACGGTTTTGAAGTATCAGTTAAAGTTTTGGATAGTGAGCGAGATCAGAATTTTTATTTGAAACATGAAGATGGCAAGGAATTTGTATTAAAGATTTCGAATCCGGCTGAGGATGTTGAGCTAATTAAGTTACAGGTCGCCAGTTTGGAGCATATTGCCAGCTTTGATTCTTCCATAAAAGTACCAAGTACGATTCAGAGTATAGGTGGTAAATTTATTAGTCGGCAAAATGGCTGTTTGATTCGCCTACAATCTTTTTTAGGGGGACACTTTTTAAAGGACATTGAGAATACTGATTCTGTCTTATTGAAGGAATTTGGTGCATTTATGGGTAAGTTGGACGTTGCTTTTAGAGAGTTTAGTTATCCAGATTTAAAGCGTAAATGGATATGGGACGTGAGAAATATTGACTTTTTAAAAAGTCATTTAAACTATATCGAGAGTGATTCTGATAAAGCTTTAGTGAGACATTTTATTGAAAATTATCAGTTAAACATTGTGCCGAATGAAAAATATTTACGCACCCAGTATATTCATAATGATGGCAATGATTACAATGTACTTCTAAATGACAACGGCCATATATCTGGCGTTATTGATTTTGGTGATATGGCGCATACTTTTTTAGCAAGTGAATTAGCGGTTGCCATTACTTATCTTATTTTAGAAGAAGCAGAGCCTGAGACCAAGATCAAGTCTGTTGTGCAGGGATTTCAATCAGTTTATCCATTAAGAGACGAAGAAATTGAGGCACTCATTCATCTTATTTGTGTACGCGCGTGTTTTACCGTGGTAACAGCGAACTACCGAAAAAAACTATTTCCTGAAAACAAGTATATTTCTGTTACTGAGCCATACGCGTGGACATTTCTGAAAAATTTTGCTGACAAAGAATTAAATAATTTTAAAATATATTAAGAAGTGAAATCCAAAAACAATACATTGAAGTTGAGAAAAAAACACCTGGGTCCTTCACTCTCTCTTGCATATTCAGAGCCACTAAAAATAATCAGGGGGAAGGGGCAATATTTGTATGATGAAAAAGGCAAGGAGTATCTAGATTGTGTTAATAATATCAGTCATGTTGGGCATTGCCATCCTGCTGTTATCCGGGCGGCTCACAAGCAGAACCAACTATTAAATACTAATACTCGCTACCTTCATGATAATATTGTTGAGTTGGCTGAGAAGCTTTGCAGAAAATTACCCAAACCCTTGTCCATTTGTTATTTTGTAAATTCGGGGAGTGAAGCGAATGAGCTAGCTTTAAGAATGGCCAGAACATTTACCGGTAATAATAGCACAATTGTCCTAGATCACGCCTACCACGGAAACACCGACTCTCTGGTCAACATCAGTCCTTATAAATTTAATAGTAAGGGTGGGAAGGGAAAATCAAAACATGTTGAAGTTGTTCCAATACCAGACTTATTCAAGGGTGAATTTAATAATCCAAAAACAGCGGGGAAACAATATGCTCAAGCGGTTCTGAAGGCAATTAATAAGCAAGGTGAGGGTTCAACCTTTATAGCTGAGTCAATGTTAGGTTGTGGTGGGCAAATCCCATTACCAAAGGATTTTTTAGCGGAGTCATATCAATTGATAAGGGCCTCCTCTGGAGTTTGTATTAGTGATGAGGTTCAGGTGGGTTTGGGGAGAATGGGCTCTGCCTATTGGGGGTTTGAGGCACAAGAAGTCATACCAGATATCGTCACAATTGGAAAACCGCTGGGTAATGGTCACCCTATAGCAGCTGTTGTGACAACAGCTGAAATTGCAAGCTTCTTTAATAATGGCATGGAGTATTTCAATTCTTTTGGAGGCAACCCAGTTTCTTGTGCAATTGGACTCTCTGTTCTCAACGTAATCGAACAGGAGGGGTTGCAGCAGAATGCCCTAAATGTGGGAAATTATTTGTTCTCAGAATTGTGTTTATTAAAAGATAAATTTTCATTGATTGGCGATGTTCGAGGTGCTGGATTATTTATTGGAATCGAATTGATTGAAGACAGAAAAACCCTGAAACCGGCAACAGAAAAGGCAAACTTGATTACAGATAAAATGAAAGAACTTGGCATACTTCTGAGTACTGATGGGCCAAATAATAATGTTATTAAAATTAAACCTCCTCTGGTCTTTAACCAAGACAATGCAAAGTTGCTGGTGGATTCATTGTCAAAGTTTTTAGCCTAGCCTTTAATATGTTAAAAAGGAATGGGAATGTATGGCGGAGAGAGAGGGATTCGAACCCTCGATAGGAGTTAAAGCCTATACTCCCTTAGCAGGGGAGCGCCTTCAGCCACTCGGCCACCTCTCCGAAGAAGGCATATTATACTGCAATTAATTGAGTGAGTATTTTAGAAACCGACCTTTTATTAAATATTATTCTACTATCTCAAAATCATGGGTAATGGAGGCTGTTTCCCCAAGCATTATTGAGGCTGAGCAGTACTTTTCAGCTGATAATTTAATTGCTTTTTCAACTTTTTTAGAGTCTAAATCTTTTCCTTTGACGATGAATTGAATATGAATTTCAGTGAAGACTTTTGGATGCTCATCTGCTCTCTCGGCATTAACTTTAGTTTCACAGTGTGAAAGGTCTTGACGCATTTTCTTAAGAGTGGTGACAACATCAATCATAGTGCAGCCAGCAACACCCAGTAAAAGCATTTCCATCGGCCTAACACCGAGATTTTCTCCACCAATCTCTGGCGGTCCATCCATAGTAATACTGTGCCCACTATGAGACTTGCCTACCATGAGCATTCCATCAACCCAATTTACAGATATATTCATTCAAAAAACTCCTTAAGTTTTTGCCCAGGATTACGATCTCTCATGAAGGCCTCTCCAATTAAAAAACCAAATACATTGTTTTGATGCATTAATTCGACATCTTGTCTTGTTTTGATGCCTGACTCTGTAATCACTAGCTTATCATCGCTAATTTTAGAGAGTAAGTCAATGGTAGTTTGAAGAGTGACTTCAAAGTTACGAAGATTCCTGTTGTTAATGCCAAGTAGTGGTAAATCTAATTTTAAAGCACGATTTAGTTCTTCATGGTCATGCACTTCAACGAGTGTGTCCATCCCCAGAGAAGTGGCTATATCACTTAAATCTTTCAACTCGTCATCATCAAGGCAAGAGGCAATTAACAAAATACAATCTGCGCCAATAGCTCGAGATTCATAGACCTGATAGGGATGAATAATAAAATCTTTTCGAATTACAGGGATCGTTACAGCCGCTCTTGCTTTAATTAAATATAGAGGATCGCCCTTAAAAAAATCTCGATCAGTTAGTATTGAAAGACAACTCGCTCCTCCCGACTCGTAGCTTTGAGCTATTTCAACGGGATCAAAGTCTTCCCTTAAAATACCTTTACTCGGTGAGGCTTTTTTAATTTCAGCGATTACTCCGCTCTGGCGTTTTAGTACTTTATTGTGTAAAGCGTTATAGAATCCTCGGGGACTATCAGCACTAGAAGATAATTCGATCATTCTTTCTAGTGAAACTCGATTAATTGAATCTGCAATTTCTTCTTGCTTTCTAGAAACAATTTTTTTTAGAATGTCGGGTGTTTTTTGTACCATGGTTCAAAGGATTTTGTAACTATGCCTATTTTAAACGAATATAATTTACGTATATATTTATGTATTGAGCAAAGTTCATGAATTTACTAGATTTTCAAGCAGGGATTGAACACCCGTTTTTTTTAATTGCTGGGCCATGTGTTATTGAGTCGGAGGCCTTGGCAATGGAGAGTGCGAGCTATCTTAAAAAAGTTTGTGATGAGCTGAATATTAACTTTATCTACAAGTCATCTTTCGATAAGGCAAATCGAACCAGTGCTGAAAGTTTTCGTGGATTGGGAATAGAAGAGGGGTTACGGATACTCGAAAAGGTAAAATCTGAAGTTAATGTTGCAGTTTTAACTGATGTTCATGAAGACACGTCGTTAAATGAAGTTAGTGCAGTAGTTGATGTCCTTCAAACACCTGCATTTCTTGTAAGACAAACCAATTTTATTCAAAATGTTTGTAGCCAAGGTTTACCTGTTAATATTAAGAAAGGTCAATTCCAGGCGCCATGGGATATGGAAAGTGTCGTTGAAAAAGCCAAAGCTACTGGTAATCAGCAAATTATGATTTGCGACCGAGGTACTTCATTTGGTTATAACACACTGGTTTCAGACATGAGGGGTCTATCCAGCATGAGGTCAAACGATTGCCCGATAGTTTTTGATGCAACCCATTCTGTTCAGCAGCCTGGAGGGCAAGGAAAAACTTCTGGTGGACAAAGAGAGATGGTTCCTGTTCTGGCTAGGGCAGCTGTAGCTTCTGGAGTTTCAGGATTATTCATGGAAACTCATCCAAATCCGGATCAGGCAAAAAGCGATGGTCAAAACTCTATGCCTATGAACTTAATGTTTACTCTGCTAGAGACTCTCAAAGAGATTGATGCAGTGACCAAAAAAAATAATTTATTAGAGGACTCTATCAATGACTAGAATTGCTATCAATGGATCAAAAGGAAAAATGGGTCAAGCGCTTATTGAGGCTGTCAATGCTAGTGAAAAATCAGATTTTGGAGTGGGTTTTGACAAAGGTGATAGCTTAAAAGATTCATTAAGTAAATTTGAAGTTCTGATTGATTTCTCAAGACCAGAAGCTTCTCTTGATGCATTATCAGTCTGTAAGGACTCTGGTAAAGCTATGGTTATTGGTACAACCGGATTTACTGATAGTCAGCTTCAACTTATTGAACAAGCTTCACAAGAAATTCCGATTGTTTTTGCACCTAATATGAGTGTTGGAGTGAATTTGACACTTAAAATTCTAGAGACATCTGCTAAAGTTATAGGGCCTGATTCAAGTATTGAAATTATTGAGGCGCACCACCGTTATAAGGTCGATTCTCCTTCAGGAACCGCACTTAAAATGGGCGAGGTAATTGCTAACGCACTTGGCAGGAATCTCACAGAATGCGCGATCTATGGTCGTGAAGGCATTGAGGAGCCAAGAGATTTGAATACGATTGGTTTTTCCTCTATTAGGGGCGGAGATGTAGTTGGCGAACACACTGTTGCATTCTTTATGGAGGGGGAGAGAGTAGAAATAACACATAAAGCATCATCTCGAATGATATATGCAAATGGAGCAGTTAGAGCAGCTAACTGGTTGTCTGATAAGCCAAGTGGTCTTTATTCGATGCAAGATGTATTAGAGCTTTAGGAAGAAACTATGCTTTATGCCATTATTTCTCAAGATGTCGAAAATAGTTTAGATAAAAGAAAGAGTGCTAGACCAGATCACGTTGCAAGGCTGAATCAATTAAAGGATGAAGGCCGCCTTATTTTGGCAGGCCCTCATCCAGCAATCGACTTCTCAGATCCCGGTGAAGCAGGTTTTTCGGGGTCTTTGATTGTTGCTAAATTTGACGGTCTTCAGGAGGCTCGTGATTGGGCTGATGCAGATCCATATGTTTCTGCGGGAGTTTATTCAAGTGTTGTCGTCAAACCCTTCAACAAGGTTTTACCTTAAACTTCCCCAATACTTTTTTTTTCAAGGATAATTTGGCATTTTTTATAAAATCATAAAGCTATCAAGGAGAACAAGTCATCTCTCAGTCTAATCAAAAATGATTACAGTAAAGAACTTATCAAAACATTTTGGCGGAATCAAGGCTGTTGATGGTGTAGATTTGCACATAGATAAAGGCTCAATCACTGGCTTGGTTGGTCCTAATGGTGCAGGTAAAACGACAATGTTTAACCTGATTGCTGGACTCTATCAACCAACAACTGGTGAAATCATTCTTGATGGTGAAGATGTGACCGAACTTACCTCTCATCAGCTTTTTCATAAAGGTCTTCTGAGAACATTTCAAATTGCTCACGAGTTTCCAACACTAAGTGTTCTTGAAAACTTAATGATGGTCCCCGCTAATCAGCTTGGTGAGAGCCTTATGAATACTTGGCTAAAGCGAAACCAAATTCGTGAAGAGGAGAGGGAGCTTCAATCTAAGGCTGAAGAAGTCGTAGATTTTTTGAGCATCAGTCATCTCAAAAACGAGAGGGCGGGTAATTTATCTGGCGGCCAAAAAAAATTATTAGAATTAGCACGAACCATGATGGTTGATGCCAAAGTTGTTCTCTTGGATGAGGTTGGTGCGGGTGTTAATAGGACACTTCTCAAGCAAATCGGTGATGCAATTCTTAGGCTGAATGAAGAGAGAGGTTATACGTTTTGTATGATTGAGCACGATATGGACTTTATCTCAAGATTGTGTAATCCGGTGGTTGTTCTTGCAGAAGGTCAAATATTGACCAGTGGGACGCCTGAAGAAATAAAAAATAGTGATGCTGTAATTGAAGCTTATCTAGGAAAAGGTATTAAAACTGAGGCAACTAACTAATGGCTTATCTTGAAGGAAATAATTTAGTCGCTTCATACGGTGTTGTTCCTATTCTGCATGAATGCTCAGTGCAGGTTGAAAAAGGAGAATTAGCTGTCATAGTTGGTCCAAATGGTGCTGGCAAATCAACAGTTATGAGGGTTCTTCTTGGTATGCTAGAGGCGACTTCGGGTTCAGTAACTTTGGATGGTAAAGATATTTCAATGCTTTCGACACAAGATAGGATTACTCATGGACTGGCGTTTGTGCCTCAAACAAAGAATGTTTTTCCATCAATGACAGTTGAAGAAAATCTTCAAATGGGTGGCTTTATTAGAAAAGACGATATCAGTAAAACTATCGAGGAAGTTTACGAATTGTTTCCTATACTTTATGAAAAGCGTAAACAATTAGCCGAGGAATTATCTGGTGGTCAAAGGCAACAGGTTGCTTTTGGAAGAGCAATGATGACAAAACCATCAGTTATGCTGCTTGATGAGCCTACAGCAGGAGTTTCACCTATTGTTATGGATGAAATTTTCTCTAACATTTTAGATGTAAGAAATGCTGGAATGGCTGTTCTAATGGTGGAGCAAAATGCTCAGCAGGCCCTAAATATTGCTGACAAGGGTTTCGTTTTAGTTTCTGGTCGTAATGAGCATACTGGAACTGGAAAAGAGCTTATTAATGACCGTGAAGTCCGCAAGAAGTTTCTGGGAGGCTAGATGTCAGACTCGATAGATATAATTAACGCACTCGCTTTATTGACAAACTTTGTTATTCTTCCTGGACTGTCATATGGCTCTCAACTGGCACTTGGGGCTTTGGCAGTAACTTTAGTTTATTCAATTCTAAGGTTTTCCAATTTTGCTCAAGGCGATAGTATGGCTTTTGGGACGATGCTTGTTATATTTTTGAGTGGCTATATGATTAGTCAAGGGTGGACAATAAGTGGGGTGCCAACTGCTCTTTTAGCTATTCCAATAGCCATAATTGGAATGTCAATTTATTTACTTTTAATGGATAGATTGGTCTACAAGCACTATCGCGGAATAAAGATTAAGCAGAGTATTGTGGGGATTACAGCATCAATAGGCGTCATGTTTATTACAGGGGGCATTGTTAGGTTTTTTCTTGGGGCTTCTGCTCAAAGGTTTGGAGATGGAGAGAGATTTATCTTTTCTGTCAGAGAGTTCAAAGCATTTACTGGGCTTCAGCAGGGTATTGCTCTCAAAACATCGCAATTTTTAACCATCACTTTGGCTATATTGCTTGTTGCTTTTCTATTTTACTTTTTACAAAAAACTAAAACTGGTAAAGCTATGCGTGCTTATTCAGACAACAAAGAATTGGCTCTTCTGTCTGGTATTGATCCAGATAGAGTTGTTCGAATAACATGGTTATTGGTTGCTCTTTTAACAACGATTGCTGGAACACTTTATGGACTGGATAAGGGATTTGCACCTCAGCAATATCACCTGCTACTTCTGCCAATTTTTGCCTCAGTTATCGTTGGTGGTATTGGCTCTCCCATTGGGGCAATTGCTGGTGCTTTTTTAGTTGCATTCTCTGAGATACTGCTGACCTACGCTTACAAGAAGTTCTTGATCTATTTGCTTCCACTCTCTATGCATCCTAGCTCACTTGTTCAGCTTATTGGAACAGAATATAAATATGCAATATCCTTTGTTATTCTGATTATTGTTCTTTTGATAAAGCCTACAGGTTTGTTTAAGGGTAAGGTGATAGTTGATGAATAATATTAGAACTTTTTGGGCGGCCAATAAAGCCATTATTAGCCTTACAATAATGGGACTCATCCTTTTATTTGTAGGTATGAATCAATCATGGGCACTTGCACTTGGTATTTTTAATATGTCATTAATATCAGCCATTATGGCTCTCGGTGTTAATATTCAATGGGGTTATGCGGGCTTATTTAATGTTGGCATTATGGGCTTTGCTGCTCTGGGTGGTGTAAGCGTAGTGTTAATAGCACAGCAGCCTGTTACTGAAGCGATAGATGCGGGCGGTATGAAGATGTTTCTTGCCTTGATAATAGGTGCCATCACTATTATTGGTGGGATATTCCTTAATAGGAGCAGAGTGAATAAATGGCTTACTGCTTTATTAGTAATTATCGGTTATCTAATAACCAGACATTACTTCTCCGAAGCCGCTGATTTAATTGAAAAGGTTGACCCTGCAATTACAGGATATTTGGGTGGTTTTGGACTTCCCGTAGCCTTTTCATGGATAGTAGGTGGATTAGCTGCAGCTGGTGCAGCATGGTGGATTGGTAAGATAACTCTAGGATTAAGGACTGATTATCTTGCCATTGCAACTCTGGGCATTTCAGAAATTATTCTCTATGTAATCAAAAATGAAGACTGGTTTGTTCGAGGCCTTAAAAATGTTTATGGCCTTCCAAGACCTGTTCCATACGAAGTTGATATGCAGCAGTCTGAATGGTTTCAAAATTTGATTGCCTGGGTTCATAAATCGGAACTTCAGTTACTGTCTCAATCAGATCAAGTTGAAAGATTGAGCGATTACGTTCGTGAGGCTGCTGTCGTTTTTGTTAAACTTTGCTATTCAGGTCTATTCATCGCAATTTTAGGTGCTTTTATTATTCTTTCAAATCTTGCCTTAAATTCACCTTGGGGTAGAAAAGTAAGGGCGATTAGAGACAATGAGGTAGCTGCCTCTGCAATGGGTAAAAATATTAAGCGCCAACATCTTCAAATTTTTGTTATTGGTTCAGCAATAGTTGGTGTAGCTGGAGCTTTACTGGTGACCTATGATGGAATCTTTATTCCTACTGCTTACCAACCCTTAAGATTTACTTTCTTGATATGGGTCATGGTTATTCTTGGAGGATCAGGTAACAATTTGGGCTCTGTTTTGGGCGCATTTATTATTTGGTTTATATGGATTCAGTCTGGCCCAATGGGGCTTTGGGTTGTAGAAATGCTCGGAAATAATATGCAGGAAGGAGGGGCGTTTCTTGAGTTTATTGAAGAAAGAGTTCACTACCTGAGACTAGTCTTTATGGGTTCTATATTGCTTTTAATCATGAGATTTTCTCCTGGAGGTATCCTTCCAGAAAAAAATAAAGAGCTTTGATTTGGCCCTTATAAAAGCTTTTCATTGGTAATGAGTTAGTTATATTTTCAAATATTTTTAACACAAGCTACAGGAAACTGTTTATCATTGACTCTGAATCCCTTTGGAAATACGTCACAATTGATTATTTGAGCGTAGGGAATCTTTTTTTTAAATTAGGAGACAAAATGAAAAGTTATTTAAAGACAACAGCTGGTGTAGTACTATCAGCAACAATGGCGACAGCATCTTATGGTGCAACTGTCAATGTAGGAGAGCTTCAAGGTTTCACCGGTCCTCTTGAATCAATGATTGGTCCAATGTCAGGTGGAGCAAACCTTGCAGTAACTGAGGCCAATGCATCTGGTAAGTATCTTCAGGGTACTATTAACGTAGTTCAAGGTGACTCAGTATGTATTGACCCAGCGGTCGCAATTGCGCAGGCTGAAAAAATGGTAAATGATGATAATGTTATGGCTATCATGGGTCCTAACTGCTCAGGTAATACTGGTGCGGTAATTACTAACGTATTAGTTCCTAATGGTATCGTTTCAATTTCACCATCAGCTACTTCGCCGGCTCTAACAACTCTTGAAGATGGTGGTTGGTTCTTTAGAACTGCACCTTCTGATGCTAGACAAGGCCCAGTTCTTGCAAGTATTGCAATTGCAAGAGGACAGACTGACATGGCTGTAACTCACTCAAACAGTGACTATGGTAAAGGTTTGGCTGATGCTTTTGTAACTGCGTATGAAGCTATGGGTGGTTCAGTTACTGTTATGGCTGGACATGATGATGACAAAGCGGACTATTCTGCTGACGTTGCTGCATTATCTGCAGGTGGCTCAGCTACTTTAGCTGTTTTAGGTTATGCTGATACTGGTGGTAGAGGAATTATTGCTGCTTCAGAAGATACTGGCGCGTTTAGTGACTATATATTTGGTGATGGAATGATCAGCTCAGTAACATCGGGCGCTGTTGCAGATGGCTCATGGGGTACTTTGCCTTCTCCAGATGCTACGCTTGGTGCAAATTGGGTGGCCGTAGCTGAAGCTGGTGGCGTCGATGGAACAGGTGTATTTTCAGCTGAGTCGTATGATGCGATGGCTTTGATTATCCTAGCTTCTCAAGCTGCTGGATCAACTGATAGAGCTGCTATTCAGGCGCAAGTCATGAATGTTGCTAATGCTCCTGGAAACGAGTGTCATGCTGGTAAGTTAGGTGAGTGCTTGGCATGGATTTCAGGCGGACTTCCTGTTGACTATGTTGGCGCAACTGGCGTAGAGTTAGATGCAGGTGGTACAGCTAATGGTTCATACTCAGAGAGTGAAGTCATTGGTGGAGCATTTACTAGCGTAAAAATCCATAAATAATAAGATTCAAAGATCTAATAAAAAGCCCATCTAATTGATGGGCTTTTTTTTGTTTATAAAAAAAATCAAATCAGGAATTTAGAATTTTTTTTATATTGATACTATAATAGAATTAGAAACACAAATTTAAGGGTATGAAAATGAATAATAATGAAATCCTAGATAGTATTAAGAAAGCTTTTAAAATGACTTTGGAAAAGCTTGATAACCATTACATGTTTTATCTAGATGAAATGGTCACACCAAAGCTCATTACATTATTTTATTGGATACTCTTGTTTGCCTTTATTACAAAAGGTTTAGGTGATATTTTCCTTGAGGGAGATTTTTGGAGAGGCATGGTTTGGGTTGTTGGTGGCTCATTAGCCTCAAGAGTTGCTTGTGAAATGGTAGTTATCTTATTTAGAATTAATGAAAACTTGAATGAGATTAATGAAAAAACTTCAGAAGATGATACTCTGAGCCATACTAGCTTCGAAAAAGATTACTATAAACATTAAAAAAAATAAGAGACTATTTAGTCTACAATAAAGTCTTTTTCTTTTTTCTTCAGCTTCATGAATAAAGGCATTCTGCTTGTCCTTTCAGGCTATCTCATGTGGGGCTGCTTTCCTATATATTGGGCACTCCTTAATCACGTTAACCCCTCTGAAGTCCTGGTTCATAGAATGTTATGGTCAGTACCTGTATTATTTTTCCTAGTTTATTCTAAACTCTCTTGGAGATTGAATTTTAAGGAATCATTTTCCTCTAAGAAAGAATTAAGTTATTTACTTATAACTGCTATCTTAATAACAATTAATTGGGGTGGTTATATTCTCGCAGTGAATTGGGGTCGAGTCGTTGAAGCTTCAATGGGCTATTTTTTATCGCCAGTAATCAATATGTTAGGTGGTTATATTTTCTTTCATGAGAGGATTTCAAAATTAAAGCAATTGGCCGTACTTTTTGCTACAGTGGGTGCCCTATACTATGTTTTTAGTGGAGACTCATTTCCATGGCTTGGATTTTTGGTAGGGTTTACATTTTCAGCATATGGGATTGCAAGAAAAGCAATGTCTTCATCAGCTGTTCCAGGGCTATACATCGAAACACTCATTTTGCTTCCATTTTTCTTGATTTTTTCTTTGTGGTTTTATTTAAACTTCGATATTGCATTTTTAAATGTAAATATTTCCACGGATGTTTTATTATTTTTAGCAGGTGCTGTTACCGTTGTGCCTCTAGCTTTATTTAATGCTGGAGCTAGACTACTTCCTATGACAACAGTTGGAATTTTATTTTTAATTACTCCAACACTTCAATTTCTTGTTGGATATTATTTACAAGGCGAGGTAGTTAACACAAATCAATTGTTAGGATTTGTTGGAGTATGGACTGGTCTTATTATGTATAGTTATGGGCTTATAAAAGAAAAGTGAGAATTAACCAATTTAATTTTATTAGCATAAGGGTTGATTGATAGTCATGAAAAAAACTAAAAGTATGAACTCTACTATCTATGAAACATTGCATGCTGCTGATTTAGATGAGTTAGAGGGTATCTATAAGAATTGGGCTACAGATTATGAGAGTGATGTTATTAATTTAGCAGGATATGTAGGGCATTTAATTACATCAGATCTTCTCCTAAATTATCTTAGAAATACTGAATCAATAGTGTTGGATGCTGGATGTGGGACTGGTCTAGTAGGCGAAATCCTATACAAAAATAATTTTCGTAATATAGATGGAGTCGATTTTTCTCAGGAGATGCTGGATATTGCTAACCAAAAAAAAATTTATCAATCATTAAAGTTAGTGGATCTAACAAAAAAACTAGATTACGAGAATGATTCTTTTGACGCTATCATTTGTGCTGGCACCTTTACCTGTGGACATGTAGGTCCAGAAGCACTTAAAGAGATGGTAAGAATCACTAAAGAGGGTGGATTCATTTGTTTTACAGTTCGAAAACAAGAGTGGGAGGCTTCACCTTATTTGCAAATTATTAATGAGTTAGAGAAAACAAACTCTTGGAATAAGCTCGAACACAATACATGTGATTACAATGTGAACGAAGGTGTAAGTTGTCAGCTTTGCCTTTATCAAGTCAATTAAATCAATAGAATGTTATCAAGTCTTAATAATCAAAGTAAAGCTTATCTTTATGCAGGCATTGCTATTTTTTTCTGGTCTACAGTTGCTAGCGCTTTTAAACTCTCTTTAGAGTATTTAGAGCCTATTCAATTAGTCTTATATTCAACTTTATTTTCTATCTGTGTTTTATTTATTCTTGTTTTATATCAAGGCAAACTTAATTTAATTAAAAGTTTTTCAAGAGATGATTTAAAAAAATACGCACTTCTTGGATTCTTGAATCCTTGTCTCTATTACATCATTTTATTTAAGGCTTATGATGCCTTACCCGCACAGGAAGCTATGGCCATTAATTTTAGCTGGCCTGTCATGCTTGTTATTCTCTCTATACCTATTCTTAAACAAACGATAGATGTTAAATCCTTTTTATCGATTATTGTTTGTTATTTAGGGGTTGTTGTTATTGCTTCAAACGGTGATATATTCTCAATGCAATTTGTAAACCCATTTGGGGTTTTTTTGATGTTAATTAGTACCGTTATTTGGTCTTTGTTTTGGCTTTTTAATACAAAAAAATCTAATGACAGCCTAGTGAGTTTATTTCTTATTTTTTTGTTTAGCTTTCCATTAATTTTGGTGTTTGTCCTACTCACTGATTCATTCGTAGTTCCCTCTTTCAAAGGTTTAATTGGATCAGTTTATATAGGTTTTTTTGAAATGGGGATTAGCTTAGTTTTGTGGCAATCTGCATTAAAAATTTCAACTACAGTCTCCCGAGTCGCTAGCTTGGTTTTTATTACCCCATTCATGTCTCTAGTGGTCTTGTATTTTGTTTTAGGTGAGAAGATATTAGTGTCAACCTTCTTTGGATTAATTCTTATTTGTACAGGGCTAATTTTGCAAAAATACTTTACAAATAAAATGTTGGAAGATTCTTGAAGTACAAGCCTGCCAAATATTCTGGTATATAATTCGTACAACTTTTTCTAGCCAGCAATTGATGATGTCTTATCTAACCAAACTCAAAGGTTCTCCAGCACCAATTCCTCCAAGACCTCCTTTAAAAGATTTAGGTTTTATATCTCTAGGCGCTTTTCTTGCTGCATGCGTCATTGGTTATTTGGCATATTCCACTAATCAACCTATTATTATGGGTTCGTTTGGAGCATCAATTTTTGTTTTATTTGTGCTCCCTGAGTCACCCTTTGCTCAGCCTCGAAACGTTATCATAGGGCACTTCGTGACAACCTTTATTGGTCTTGTTTTCTATCATTTAGTTAGTTCAGACTGGTGGAGTATGGCCTTAGCATTAGCTTTTGCTATTGCAGCCATGCAATATTTACGTGTTCCTCATCCTCCAGCAGGCTCAAATCCTTTTATCGTTTTTTTACTTGGATCTCAATGGGAGTTTTTATGGATGCCGACTCTTATTGGTTCAGTATTAATAGTATTAGTGGCATTGTTTTATAACAATTTATCTAAGGATCGAAGTTATCCAAAGTATTGGTAGCCCTTTAAATGATGATGCAAGCATCATTAAAATCTAGCCTTGGAGCCCTCTCGTAAAGCTTTGAGCTATCGCCATATCCGATGCCACAAATAAATAAAGACTTATATTTGCCCTCTGGGTAGAATTCCTCATTAAGTTTGTCTTTGTTGAATCCAAGCATTGGACAACAGTCTAGTCCAATAGAGCGAGATGCCATAATAAAGTATGCGCCCTGAAGAGTAGTATTAAACTGAGCAGTATTTGTTATTTTCTTTTCTTTTCCTATGAAACTGGCTTTGGCATCATTGTGTGGAGAAAGAATAGATAAAGACTCATAAAATTCAGTGTCATAGCTAATAATAACGACGCAAGGAGCGTTTATTGATTTGTCAATATTTCCTTTATCTAAAGCTGGCTTTAATCTATTTTTAGCTTCGTCACTTTTTAAAAATGTAAACCTAGCTGGACAGCAATTACCTGAGGTTGGGGCAAATTTTAATAAAGTGTATATTTGATCTATTTGATGATTTGTTATGTCTTTATTAATCCAAGCTTTATGACTTCTTGCTTCAGTAAAAAGTGTATCGAGATTTGCATTAGTAAGCATATTTTTTCCTTAAGTTATGATTTAAGATAATTATAAGTTCTACTAGAATTTGTTTATATTAGTTTTTGAAAGATATAAAATCATGTAATGGAAAACTGTATTTTTTGTTCAATAATTCAAGGTGATATCCCTGCCGAGATACTCTATTCAGATGAAAATGTATTAGCTTTTAAGGATGTTAATGCTCAAGCACCTGAGCACTTTCTAGTGATACCTAAAAAACACATAGCAACTGCCAATGATGCCACTGATGAGGAAATAATGGGAAAATTAAGTATTACTGCTTCAAATGTTGCTAAAGAGAGAGGATTTGCAGAACAGGGTTACAGACTGGTAATGAATTGTAATAATGATGGAGGACAGACAGTCTCTCACATACATTTGCATTGCCTTGGAGGTAGGCAAATGACTTGGCCTCCAGGATAATTCTTTTCAGATTTGATAGAATTAATCTTAACTAAAGAGGGACTTCATTTAAAATGTAATTCATTCAAAGTTATTTTGAATTCCGTATTAATTTTTATTCAGGAAAAGAATGAGCCAAAACGGCATTGAGCAACAAAGCGTTGGGGAATATAGTGAGCGCGCTTACCTTGATTACTCGATGTATGTCATTCTTGATCGCGCACTCCCTTTTGTTGGAGATGGCCTCAAACCAGTTCAGAGAAGGATCATCTATGCGATGAGCGAGCTTGGGCTCAAGTCAACAGCAAAATTCAAAAAATCTGCCAGAACGGTTGGAGATGTCCTAGGTAAGTTTCATCCTCATGGCGACAGTGCTTGTTATGAAGCAATGGTTTTAATGGCGCAACCTTTTTCTTACAGGTACCCATTCATCGATGGTCAGGGTAACTGGGGCGCTCCAGATGATCCAAAGTCTTTCGCTGCAATGCGATACACTGAGTCAAAATTATCTCCCTATGCTGATTTACTTTTAAGCGAAATTAATCAGGGTACTGTTGACTGGATCGATAATTTTGATGGAACAATTAAAGAACCTCAGCAGTTGCCAGCTCAAGTGCCTAATCTGTTGCTAAATGGAACTTCAGGAATTGCTGTTGGCATGGCTACAGATATGCCGCCTCATAACCTTATAGAAGTTATCAGTGCATGCATTCAGCTGCTTGAAAAGCCTTCAACTGATTTAGAAGGCATATTAAAAATCCTTCCAGCACCTGACTACCCAACAAATGCCTTTATCGTTAGTTCAAAGGAAGAGCTCTATCAAATGTATGAGACTGGAAATGGATCGGTCAAAATGAGGGCTAGTTACGTTAAAGAGGATGGTGAAATTATAATCGAGGCCCTGCCTTATCAGACTTCAGGCGCCAAAGTCATTGCTCAAATTGCAACCCAAATGCGAAATAAAAAGCTCCCACTGGTGGATGATTTGAGGGATGAGTCTGACCATGAAAACCCAACTCGAATCGTTATTGTTCCAAGGTCTAACAGAGTGGATTGCGATCAATTGATGCTGCATTTATTTGCAACGACAGACCTTGAGAAAAATTATCGCGTCAATATGAATGTCATAGGACTGGATGGAAAGCCTCAGGTTAAGCCGCTCATTCCATTGCTGAAAGAGTGGCTTCAATTCAGAATGCAGGTTGTTGTTAATAAACTTAACTCTAGGCTGAATAAAATTATTGATCGGTTACACATTCTGGATGGGCTCCTTATCGCCTATCTAAACATTGATGAAGTCATTGCAATTATTAGAAGTGAAGAAAAGCCAAAACCTGTTCTAATCAAAAAATTCAAAATCAGTGAAATTCAGGCAGAAGCGATATTAGAGCTCAAGTTACGTCATTTAGCCAAACTTGAAGAAGTAAAAATAAAGACTGAGGCTGATGAGCTTGATAAAGAGAGAAAATCAATTGAACTGTTGCTTTCAAGTGAAGCAAGATTGAAAACATTTATCAAAAAAGAACTCAGAGTAATACTTGAAGAGTTTGGTGACAAGAGGCGCTGCCAACTGTTGTCAGATGTAGTTTCTGCGCAGGCCTTTAATGATGAAGACATGATTCCAGCTGAAAATGTCACCGTTGTTCTCAGTGAAAAGGGCTGGGTAAAGGCGGCCAAAGGGCATGATATTGATTCCTCAGCCTTAAACTACAAGTCTGGTGACGCTTTCTCAAAGGATGCCAAAGGAAGAAGCAACAAGATGGCGATCTTCATTGACTCTACTGGACGCTCTTATACATTGTTAGCGAATTCACTCCCGAGTGCAAGAGGCCAAGGTGAGCCTTTAACAGGAAGATTGACGCCACCTATCGGAGCAGAATTCATTGACGTTGTGATGGGGGATGATGAGCAGCCAATCATTCTATCTTCAGATGCTGGCTATGGCTTCATTTCATCCTTAGGTAACCTGCAATCTAAAACTAAGTCAGGAAAACATGCCATAACTCTATCAAAACAAGCAAAAACGATGCGTGTAACGAAAGTTGATGATATAGAGTCAGACTTTCTGGCTGTTGTGACTAATAGGGCTAGATTATTAATATTTCCAGTTTCTGAACTTCCTCAACTTTCTAAAGGCAAAGGCAACAAGTTGATTCAGATTAAGAATGATGATTTTATTAGTCGTGAAGAATATCTTATTGGTCTTTGCACAATTAAGAGCCATCAAAAATTAAGAGTAGAGTACGGAAATGGGAAAAAGCACAAAAACTACTCTTTTGAGGATTTAGTTAACTTTACAAGCCATAGGGCCAGAAAGGGCTTAACTATTCCTGGAGTTCATGGTAAAGCCCTGGGTATTGATGCAATTGACTAAAGCTAACCTTTAGGTATTCATTTTCTTCTTTAATTCAGTCAATTCTCACAATAATTGTAGGTGGTATAGTAAGATTTAAGCGGGTATAATGCCGCTTTTTTATCAATTTTTCCGAAAATGTTCGTACTAAAAATTGTTACAGACTTTGCATCCGCTCATTCACTGAGGAATTACCCTGGTGACTGTGCCAGGCTTCATGGCCACAACTGGCAAGTTGAAGTGTCAGTTTGCTCACAAGTTCTAGATGATAATGGTATTGCAGTTGATTTTCGTGAAATAAAGAAACAAACAAAGCTGGTGATAAAGAGATTAGATCATCAATATTTGAATGAAATACAGCCATTTGATGTTCTCAATCCAACTGCAGAAAATATTGCGAAGTATTTTTTTGATGAGGTTGGATTACTGATCAATAATGAGGACGTTAAGGTTGAAGAAGTATTGATTTGGGAAACTCCCAGATCTGCAGTTACCTATTCGGAACATTAAAATATGAAAAATACACGATTGCCAGATACTCAAAATTCAAAAGATATTCGCAACATCGTAATCAATCAGGTTGGGATTAAGGATATTTTGCATCCAATTAATTTTGTGAATAGGGACAATGAATCTCACCCTACAGTTGCAAACTTCACCATGACCGTTAGGCTTCCTGAGAATGTCAAAGGAACACACATGTCTAGGTTTATTGAAATTTTGAATGATGATGAGTGTAGTTTTGGTATTGATAGTTTCATGGATCTCGTTCAAACGGTTGCTGATAAACTCGACTCTTCTGATGCACAGATTATTGTTGATTTTCCTTTTTTCCGTAATAAGAAGGCGCCGTCTTCTGGTGTCGAAAGCCTGCTCGACTATAAGGCTACTTTGACTGGAAATATTGTAAATGGCAAGCAAGAGTTAACGCTTAAAGTTGTTGTTCCTGTGACAAGTCTATGTCCATGCTCCAAGAGCATATCTAAATATGGCGCCCATAACCAAAGATCTCACATTACCATTGAGGCAAAGGCAACTGAAGGGGAGACAATCTATCTAGAAGACTTAATTGACTTGGCCGAAGAAAAAGCTTCTAGCGAGCTTTATGCCATCTTGAAGCGTGATGACGAAAAAGTTGTTACGGAGAGAGCATACGAAAACCCTGCATTTGTAGAAGACATAGTAAGAGATATTGCAGTAGAGTTAAACGCCGACAAAAAAGTTAATTTCTATTGCCTTGAGTCAGAAAATTTTGAATCTATTCACAATCATTCTGCTTACGCACTTATTACAAACCAAAAGTAAGTTATGCAACACAATACAGATAACGTAAGAATTATTTCAAGTGCACCAATGGTTTCACCTAATACGCTCATTGATAAATTGCCATTATCTGAAAAGGCGGCCTCAGGTGTTGTAAGTTCAAGAAATGCAATTAAAAATATCCTTTATGGAAATGATAATCGACTTATGGTTCTGGTCGGTCCATGCTCTATTCATGATACGAAAGCTGCAATGGAGTATGCAAGCAAACTTATTCAACTGAAAGATGAGTTGGCTGAGGATTTGTTTATTGTGATGAGAGTCTATTTTGAAAAACCAAGAACTACGGTTGGCTGGAAAGGGCTCATTAATGATCCTTATTTAGATGAAAGTTTTGACATTGATAAAGGTCTTGAAACTGCAAGAAAGCTTTTGGTGGATTTGGGTGAAATTTCGATGCCAGTAGGTGTTGAATATCTAGATGTTTTAACGCCTCAGTACCTATCAGATCTAATTTCTTGGGGAGCAATTGGGGCTAGAACGACCGAAAGTCAATCTCACAGGGAACTTGCTTCAGCATTATCTTGCCCAGTTGGCTTTAAGAATGGTACAGGAGGCTCACTAGAAATTGCCATTGATGCTATTCAATCAGCAAACAGCCCTCACCACCTTTTATCGGTCAACAAGGATGGAGGAATTAGCCACTTTACATCACTCGGTAATGATACTGCTCACATCATTCTTAGGGGTGGAAAGGATGGTCCTAATTACTCTAAAGACCACATAGATGAGACCTGCGAAAAATTAAAGGCAAAAGAGCTCGTATCTAGAGTAATGGTTGACTTTTCTCATGCAAACTCTGAGAAGCAATTTAAAAATCAATTGAAGGTCGGTGCAAACATCGCCTCTCAGATTGAAGATGGATCTGATTCAGTCTTTGGTGTGATGATTGAGTCACATTTAAATGAGGGAAATCAGAAGGTTGGGCCTCTATCCTCGTTGCAATATGGAGTCAGTATAACTGACAGCTGTATTGGCTGGGAGGACACAGAAGAGCTTTTGAGAGATCTTGCTCAGTCAGTTAAAAAACGTAATTCCTAGAACTTCTTCATAATCCTTTTTTTTCTCGAAAAATAGCCAATTTTTGGTGTGTTTTTTGCTCATCTAGGGTACAATAAAATCTACTTATTTATTTAGGTTTATTCTATGTCTGACGATATTGATTCTAAAGAAATTCTTGAGCAAAAATTCCCCATTATTACTATAGAAGACGAGATGCGCGACTCTTATTTAGAGTACGCCATGAGCGTTATTGTTGGAAGGGCACTCCCTGATGTTAGGGACGGCTTGAAACCTGTTCATCGACGAGTCTTATATGCAATGGAAGTGCTTGGAAATGACTACAATAAATCTTACAAAAAATCTGCTCGAATTGTCGGAGACGTGATTGGTAAATATCATCCTCATGGTGATACAGCGGTTTACGATACCATTGTTAGAATGGCTCAGCCATTTGCCATGAGAAGTATATTGGTGGATGGTCAGGGTAATTTTGGTTCTGTGGACGGTGATCGTGCCGCTGCCATGAGATATACAGAAATCCGAATGACTAAGCTTTCGCATGAACTGCTTCGTGACCTTGATAAAGAGACAGTCGATTTTATTGATAACTATGATGGCTCTGAAAGCGAGCCTTCAGTTCTTCCGACTCGCGTTCCAAATTTATTGATTAATGGTTCTTCTGGTATCGCTGTTGGTATGGCCACCAATATTCCGACCCATAACCTAACTGAGGTGACAGAGGCCTGTTTAAGAGTCATTGATAATGACGACATTACTGTAGATGAGTTATTGGAAGTGCTTCCAGGTCCAGATTTTCCAACAGCAGGAATCATTAATGGTGCAAGTGGTATTCGTGAGGCCTATGAGACTGGTAAAGGAAAAATATATCTTCGCTCAAGATCACATGTTGAAGGTGAGGACAAATTAAGTATTGTAGTTACAGAGCTGCCATACCAAGTCAATAAGGCCAGACTAATTAGTAAAATTGCAGAGCTGGTTAAAGACAAGAAGATTGATGGGATTACTGGGCTTCGAGACGAATCAGACAAAGACGGTATGAGGATGGTCATTGAGCTTCGTCGTGGTGAGGTGCCAGAGGTTATGCTGAACAACCTTTATAAGCTTACTGAGATGCAAACAGTCTTTGGAATCAACATGGTCGCTATTGATCATGGCATGCCAAAATTAATGAATCTTAAGTCTGTCTTAAATGCATTTATTGCTCACAGAAGAGAGGTTGTCACCAGGCGATCAATCTATGAGCTCAATAAAGCTAAGGACCGTGCTCATTTATTAGAAGGTTTGTCGGTTGCTCTTTTCAACATTGATGAGATCATTGAGCTAATCAAGGCCGCTCCGAATCCTAGTGAAGCTAAAGATGGTTTGGTTTCCAGAACTTGGCAAGGCTCTGTCATTAAAGAGCTCATTGGCGATAGAGACATGGCGCAGTTTAAGCCCCAGGGTCTGGATCCTGCTCTTGGACTCCAGAAAAATGGCGATTATCAATTATCTGAGAAGCAGGCGCAAGCAATACTTGATTTAAAGCTTCACAGATTAACTGGCCTTGAAAAAGACAAAATTTTTAATGAGTTTAACGAGCTGTTAGAGCAAATCAAGAGTTTATTGGATATTTTGCAAACTCCAGACCTTTTGATGGATGTGATCCGCAATGAAATTATTGAAATCAGAGATAATTTTGGCTCGGATCGAATGACTGAGATTTTAGAGAGTAAGATTGACCTGACTCTCGAAGATCTTATTGCTCAGGAAGATAGAGTGGTTACGCTTTCTCATGGCGGGTATGTCAAAGCTCAGTCACTCAGTGACTATCACGCTCAAAGAAGGGGCGGAAAGGGTAAGGCTGCAACTAAGATGAAGGATGAAGATTTTGTAGATCAATTGTTCGTTGCTAATTCTCATGATACTGTTCTTTGTTTCTCTTCAACTGGAAAGGTGCATTGGCTCAAAGTCTATGAACTGCCAATGGCCTCAAGAATCTCAAGAGGTAAGCCAATTATCAATCTTCTACCCTTAGAGAAGGATGAGTCTATTAACGCAATTTTGCCTGTCAAAGAGTTTACAGATGATCAATTCGTATTCATGGTCACAAGCTCTGGAACTTGTAAAAAAACTTCTTTGACTAACTTCTCGAGACCAAGAAAGGGCGGCATTATAGCTATCGAGCTAAGGGATGATGATAAATTAGTGGGCGTGGAAATCACTTCAGGAGAGCACGATATTCTCTTGTTCTCTTCGGCTGGTAAATCTATCAGGTTTAGAGAATCAGACGTTCGCTCGGTTGGAAGAACTGCAATCGGTGTTAGAGGAATTAGACTAGCAGACAAAGATAAAGTTGTCTCTCTAATTGTTGCTGAGTCAGATGATCCAATCCTGACTGCAACTGAAAAGGGTTATGGTAAGAGGACGCAGCTGGATGAATATCGCGCACAGGCAAGGGGTGGATCGGGCGTTATTTCAATTAAGACATCAGATAGAAATGGCCAAGTTGTTGGTGCTATCCAGGTAACCAATGAAGATGAAATGATGCTAATTTCAGACAAAGGAACTCTCGTAAGAGCAAGAGCGTCGGATGTCTCAATTATTGGAAGAAATACGCAAGGCGTCACCCTGATCAATATTGCAGATGATGAGGCACTTGTTTCAGTCGCCAAAATAGCAGAAACTGATGATGAAGAAGACACTGAAAAGGCTCAAGTAGAAGAATAGAAAAAGATTTTTTTATTGCATAAAGACTCTTTTTCCCAACTTCAAAATACTTAGATGATTATATTAGGTATCCTTTTTACCAATAGAAATTCTCATGCAAGGCATGATTTTTTTTATCAAAAAAACTAAAAAATCTCTTTTTCTATTGCTATAATCATGTCAGAGTATGAAATTGTTCACTCTCTGTTTTTTAAAAATATTCCCTAAAGGAGAAAGATATATGAATATTAAATTCACTACTAAAGTATTTGGCGCGGTAGCTGCAGCTTTATTGCTCAGCACTTCAGCGAATGCTGCTAAATGTGGAAAAATAACCATTGCAGACATGAACTGGGCTTCAGCCTCTTTGATGGCTCATGTCGACAAAGCTATTTTGACGGCAATGGGTTGTGAAGTAGAACTTGTTGCTGGTTCAACTATGCCGACATTCACCTCAATGAATGAAACTGGTGACCCAGATGTTGCCCCTGAAGTTTGGGCTAACGCCTTTCAGGATCTTGTAGACAGTGCGGTTGGTGCAGGCAGATTACATATCGGTAACGCTGCCCCTATGAGTGGTCTTGGTGAAGGTTGGTGGGTTTTACCACATACACTTGATGCGCATCCTGAGTTAACTTCTGCTGCAGCGATACTTGCACGTCCTGACTTATTTCCGGACAAAGAAGACCCTTCAAGAGGCGCTTTCCATGGCTGTCCTGCAGGTTGGGGATGCCAACTTTCAAACCAAGCTCTTTATGATGGATTTGGTATGGATGCTTTAGGCTGGAACTTAATTGATCCAGGTTCAGCTGCTGGTCTTGATGGTTCAATTGCCAAGCATTCTGAGCAAGGTGAAAACTGGTTCGGTTACTACTGGAACCCAACATCAGTTATCGGTAAGTATGACATGCAGGCAATTGACATGGGTCCATGGGCTGGTACTGATAACTGGGATGGCTGTGTTGCTTTAGGAAATACAGGTTGTGAAGCTTCAACTTGGACTTCTTCACGTGTGAACACTCTATTGAGTGACCACATGTACTACAACGGACCTTCAGGTGCGATGGCTTATTTTGCAGCTCGCACATACCCTGGTACGGTTATGAATAGTATGCTTGTATGGATGGAAGACACTGGAGGTACAGGAGCAGATGCTGCTATTGAATTCCTAGCTTCTCACGGAGATACTTGGAAGGCTTGGGTAAGCGCTGATATTGCTGCCTCAGTTGAAGCTTCTCTATAAAAACAAGTAAGTAAATTATTTACTTAAAAAATTGCCCGTAGATTTTATGATTACGGGCAATTTTTATTGAGTTAATTTATATTTGAAATAAAAATTGTTTTTTAATAATGAATTGGCGGTAAATGTTAGAATGAAAAAGTTACTAAAGGGAGCTCATTATGGCAGCAGTTAGGCCGATACCTCAGCAAAGCATTATTGAATGTATACCTCCTGCATCTGAAATCGCAGATTTGCGAATACTGAATAAAGATTTGAACTTTATTCAAGCAATGACAAAAAGAGCAGATGATCTAACATCACAAACACTCAGTGCAACAGATTACTCGCAGTTAGTTAAAATTACTGATAGTTTCACAAAGCTTGCAGAGAGGGCGGAAGAAAAGAACAAAACATTAAAGGAGCTGTCTAACAACTCCAATCCAATGACTGAAGTTAATAGTTCAGCAGAGCTTCTAGAAAAAGTTCAGTTATTAGCTCAGACCCTCGAAGACAAAACGCAAGAGCTCTCTTCTCTTTATAGCTCAAATGAAAATTCTTTGTTCGAGACTTATGGAAATTCAATTTCAGAACTGAGTCAAAAAGTTGACTCGATAAGCTCCCCTAATGATGTTATTTCTGTATTTCCTGATCTGGAAACTTTATTGAAA
>Ga0207964_1000042_pt1 | contig 51796 bp, 41 predicted proteins | sample Knorr_S23_td_250_FD_185608 | JGI IMG/M metagenome (GOLD analysis project Ga0207964, IMG submission 185608) | Marine microbial communities from Southern Atlantic Ocean transect - Knorr_S23_td_250_ad_251m_LV_A (SPAdes) (version 2) | ecosystem: Environmental > Aquatic > Marine > Oceanic | place...
CTCAAAACTTTGAAAAACAAAATTTAACAGGTCACTGGACCTTAATTTGTTTTGAAAACCTTGAGGTCAATCAAAGGGATTGTAGACCCCAAGATGACTGGCAAAACGGGCGTTTGACCTTTGAATTTAGCGATGACGGAAAGCAGGGAGAAATCAGGGGTAAGACGACTTCAAACAGCGTCTTTGGGACTTACCAACTGGGTGAAAATCAGGCCATCGAGGTAAAGAAATTTGGGGGCACTAAAGTATTGGAGCGAGGCTGGGGTAAGGATTTCTCGAGAACAATAAAACAGGCCTCATCCTATAAATATTTCAGTGATACGCTTCGGCTTTATTACGATTCAAATAAGTGCATGGTTTTTGTTCCCTACCAATCGGTCAAGGAAGGGGAAATCACAAAATGATTTCCATTTGTGGGATGTCAAATGTATGCCCACATTTTCTTTACTTTGTTATCCCTATGTAGTATTAAATAAAAAATATTTAAATGTTAAAGAAATTTTTAGTTGTTGCCCTAGCTATTTTTATGTCAAGCCCTACGATTGTTAAAGCGGATGAGGGCATGTGGTTGCCCATGTTCATCAAGCGACTAAATGAAGTTGATATGCAAGCAGCAGGCTTGCAACTGACCGCAGAGGAGTTGTACAGCATCAATCAATCGAGTTTAAAAGATGCTATAGCAGTATTTGGTGGTTTTTGTACTGCAGAAGTGATTTCTGCAGAAGGCTTATTATTGACAAATCACCACTGTGCTTACGACGCGATTCAAAGTCACTCGTCCCTAGAAAATGATTATTTAACCGATGGTTTTTGGGCTATGAATCGAACTGATGAATTGGCGAACCCAGATTTGTATGTCGATTTTTTAATCCGCATGGAGGATGTGACCGATAGAGTATTGAAAGAAGTCAGTGACGAATTGTCTGAGGCAGACAGAAAAAAAGCCATTCAAGAAGCTATAAATTCCATAAAGAAAGAGGCTGGCGAAGAGAACGATTACATCGTACAAGTCAAATCCTTTTATGAGGGGAATGAGTTTTACATGTTCCTTTATGAACGATTTGAAGACATTCGATTGGTGGGTGCGCCACCATCCTCTGTTGGGAAATATGGGGGAGACACAGACAACTGGATGTGGCCGCGTCATACAGGTGATTTTTCCATGTTTCGTATCTACTGTGCTCCCGATGGAACGCCTGCCACTTACACAGAAGAAAACGTTCCTCTAACGAAAGAGCTGAGAGAGAAAAACAATGCCTTTTACCACCACTTACCCATTTCTTTAGAAGGGGTGTCAAACGAAGATTTCACCATGGTGTGGGGCTATCCGGGTTCTACCGACCGCTACCTGACCTCATGGGGGGTTCGGCAACTGTTAGACATCAAAGCACCTACCATTGTGGACATCCGTGATTTGAAGTTAAACATCATGAAAAAACATATGGATGCCAATCCGAAAGTCCGCATACAATATGCATCCAAACACGCTCGAACGGCAAACTATTGGAAATACTTTATCGGACAGTCTAAAGGACTCAAGCGTTTAGGAGTTTATGAGAAAAAACAGGATATAGAGGCTGAATTTGAGGTTTTCGCAAATACTTCTGAGGAACATCAATCAAAATACGGTGAGGCACTAGGTCTTATTGAAGAGGCTTATTCTGAGACTAATGAAACAGAAAAGGGAGCAACATTCCTTTCTGAGGTAGGGGTAAGAGGTACTGATGTGGTGTTGTTTACCTATCGAGCCAATCACATGATTACAAAGCTCATAGGCACGGAAGATGCTGAGGCAAAATTGGCACTATTGGATGAGCTAAAAAGTTTTGCAGAAGCGCATTTTAAGAACTACAATGCTGCCTTAGACGAAGAACAGTTTGCTCGACTGTTTGCCAAATATCAGGTAGAAGTTACCCCGGCACAACACCCTAGTTTCTTTGCCTATGTTGATAAAAAGTTCAAGGGTGATTTTCAAAAGTATGCGGCTAAAATGTATGCCAAATCGTACTTTACCGATGAGGATCGCTTCAATGCATTTATAACTTCTCCTAATGCAAAGAAATTAGCAAAAGACTTGGCTTATATTGCATCTAATTCAGTGATTCAAAGTTATTTTGGTTTGGGATCTTTAAACGCTGAGGCCACCGAGAAGTTGGCTACAGGGAATCGACTTTTTGTAGATGGTTTACGAAAGATGAATCCAGAAAAGACCTATTATCCGAACGCTAATTTTTCCATGAGAACCACTTACGGTACGGTAGGTGATTATATTCCAGCTGACGCCGTACATTACGACTACGAGACGACTTTGGACGGTCTCATGGAGAAATTTGTACCTGGAGACCATGAGTTTGATTTACCCGAAAGATTGATCGATTTACACAAGGCACAAGATTATGGCCCTTATGCGGATGAAAATGGGGATTTGATTGTCAATTTCATTCACAACACCGACATTACGGGAGGGAACTCTGGATCGCCTGTAATCAATGCAAAAGGACATCTTATAGGAACGGCTTTTGACGGTAATTGGGAGGCCATGAGTGGCGATATTGCCTTTGAATCTGAACTGCAAAGAACCATCTCCTGCGATATACGTTATGTGTTATTTATCGTTGATAAATATGCCGGTGCTACCCATCTGATCGAAGAAATGGACCTGGTGTATTGATATCCGTATTTGAAGAATGTAAAAGCCCTTGCACAGCGAGGGCTTTTTTTATTCGTTATAAACGACGTGCATCACGGTTTGCCCTACCACTTTAAGTGTGTTTTTGTCAATGTGTTCCAGCTTGTCTTCGTGGGTATGCCAATGTTTGTAGAATTTATTTTTCGAGGCGTGGTTGTATTCGATAATATCTATAGTGGGAACTCTGCCCTGAGCCAAAATATTGATGTAGAGGTGATCATCGGTAATCGGGTGTGTTTTCTCGTAGGAGAATTGGTTTCCATAGCCTAGTTCAGAAGCCGTGTTCCAAACTTTTTTGAGCACTTGCGGAGCATATGCTACCGACACCTGCTCTTGAGTGAACACGGCATCTTTTCCGCCTACCATATCAAGCAAAATCCCGTATTTCGCAAAATAATTGGGTTTGTGTAAGTTCTGCGCCCAATATTGAGAGCCTAGGCAATAGGAATGTTCCATTCTCGGGTATTCGCTGTCTTCTGGCTGACCATAATCTTCCGCATCAAAAAGAATGATATCTACGCCTACATCCGGTTTGTTCACAGAGAATTGCCGTGCGATTTCGAGTAAAACGCCAACTCCACTGCCGCCATCATTTGCTCCGTCAATGGGTTTGTTTTTATCTTGTTCATCTTGATCTGCGAAAGGGCGAGTGTCCCAGTGGGCACATAACATCACGCGTTTTGCTCGTTTGGGCTTGAAGGACGCGATGATGTTTTTGGCTTTTAAAACCTTTCCATCAAAGGCAGTCAATTCAGTCTCTTGTACGATAAGTGTATCACTGAAGCTTTTTAATGTTTCAATTAAATAATGCCCACAAGCTTCATGCGCTTCTGAATTGGGTACCCTAGGCCCAAAAGCCACTTGCTTTTCGATGTAATTGTATGCGCTATCTTCGTTGAAAGAGGGAACTTTAACTACCTTTTTTGTTGGCTCAGCTTGCTTTTTTATTTTCGATTTGTTTCCACAACTCCAGATTAAGCAAACTAAGATGATTGGGAAAAGCTTTCTCATAATACGGTAAAATTATTTTTTAGACCAGTTAGCTCCATCTTTGGAGTCAGTCACGGTAATATCTAGTTTGGCTAATTCATCACGAATGAAATCAGCAGCGGTCCAATCTTTGTTTTCTTTTGCAAGTTTTCTTAAACCCAAAACTACTGCCATCACATCGTCTGTGATACCGTTCTGTGAAGCGGCCTCTATTTTTTTCAAACCTAAAATGTCAAAACAAAAGTCAGACATCAATTGCGTCAAGCTCTTTTTTGAGGCTTCGTTTAAGCTACCGTTACCTGTGGCTATGGAGTTGATTTGTTTTACAACATCAAACAGATGTGCTATCAAGATTGGTGTGTTGAAATCATCATTGATGGCTTCGTAGAATTTTGTCTTGTAAGACGCTACATTTATACTTGACTCATTTGAAGTTTCAATGCTTTCCAATGTGTCAATAGCCTTCATCAACTTAGTCATTCCTTTTTCTGCACCTTTAAGGGCTTCATTCGAGAAGTCTACCGTAGACCGGTAGTGTGCTTGAAGAATAAAGAAGCGAATGGTCATAGGGTTATATGCTTGCTCTAAACTTTTGTGGGAACCCTCAAAGAACTCACTCAAGGTGATGAAGTTGCCTAGAGATTTACCCATTTTTTGACCGTTGATGGTAATCATGTTATTATGCATCCAGTAATTTACGGCTTCATGTCCGTCGCTGGCACAAGATTGTGCAATTTCAGCTTCGTGGTGAGGGAAAACTAAGTCCATTCCTCCTCCGTGAATGTCAAATCGTTCTCCAAGGTATTTTGTACTCATTGCTGAGCACTCTAGGTGCCATCCGGGGAACCCCTCAGACCATGGAGAAGGCCATCTCATGATGTGCTCTGGTGACGCCTTTTTCCAAAGTGCAAAATCTACAGAATTTCTTTTTTCGGATTGACCATCCAGATCTCGAGTGTTTGAAATCATATCTTCTATGTTCCTTCCCGAAAGCTTTCCGTATGCATGGTCTTTGTTGTACTTAACAACATCAAAGTAAACATTACCATCAACCTCATATGCATAACCGTTATTGAGAATTTTTTCAATCATTTGAATTTGCTCAATGATGTGTCCTGTGGCGGTAGGTTCAATGCTTGGAGGTAAGGTGTTTAATAAATGCATATCACGATGGTAGTTGCGTGTATAATGTGCAACCACTTCCATAGGTTCTAATTCTTCCAAACGCGCTTTTTTAGCAATTTTGTCCTCGCCAGCGTCTGCATCATTTACCAAATGACCCACGTCGGTAATGTTTCGAACATATCGAGTTTTATACCCTAGATGTTGTAAGTATCTGAATACGACATCAAAGGTAATTCCTGGCCGTGCGTGCCCTAAGTGTGCATCTCCATATACGGTGGGTCCACAGACGTACATTCCTACCCGGTCTTGTGTTAGCGGCTCAAAAACCTCTTTCTTTCTGCTTAAGGAGTTGTATAGTTTTAGATCTTGCATGGTTTGGGGGCGTTTTGTTTTAATTGTATTGGTTTTTTAAGTTGAGAAGCATGTCTTTCGTTAATGCATCCAGGTCGTATTGATGTTTCCAGCCCCAGTCTTCATGAGCTTCGGAATCGTCTATAGATTTTGGCCAAGTATTCGCAATTTCTTGACGTTCATCGGTTTTGTAAGTAATTTTAAATTCGGGGATGTAAGTCTTTATAGCCTCAGAAACTTCTTTGGGATTGAAACTTATTCCTGCTACATTGTATGAAGATCGGATCTTCACGTTTTCTGATGGGGCTTCCATGAGCTCTATGGTTGCTCGAACAGCATCTGGCATGTACATCATGGGCAGTGTGGTATCTTCAGCTAGAAAAGACTCATATTTTCCATCTTTTAGTGCTTCGTGGAATACATGAATGGCGTAATCTGTAGTACCACCTCCGGGTTTTGTTTTCCAGCTTATTAGGCCCGGATAACGCAAGCTACGGACGTCTACACCAAATTTCTGATGGTAGTATTCACACCAGCGTTCTCCGGCTTGTTTTGTGATACCATAAACGGTATTAGGTTCCATGATGGTGTGTTGTGAGGTATTTATCTGGGGTGTCGTAGAACCAAAAACGGCTATTGAGCTTGGCCAGTAAACCTTTTTGACGTTTCCAAAACGAGCTTGATCCAAAACATGAGATAAGGAGCGCATATTTAAAGCCCAGCCCAGCTCAATATTTTTCTCTGCAGTCGCTGATAATAGTGCTGCCAATAGGTATATCTGCGTGATGTTGTGCTTCTTCACAACTTCTTGCAAACGATACATATTCATGACGTCAAGAACCTCATAGGGCCCTGATTTCATCACTTCATCTGTTGCGTTTTTCACATCAGACGCTATTACATTTGCATTTCCATACATGGATCTTAAATTTATGACCAACTCGGTCCCAATTTGCCCTGAAGCTCCTATTACTAGAATTCTATCTTTTATCATTTATTATATTAATTTTAATATCAAAGCTACAAATATACAAATTTGGACCACTTGTAGTAGAGCTATTCAATGCTCTTAACAGGCTTAAATGTGCTTTCTCAAACATCTCGAAAGTAATTCATCCAATCAGATAAGAAAGGATATTGTTATCATGTAATTGAAATCCTTTATATTTGGATTGAATTTACTATCGCCCCTTAGGATTGCATAAAACACGAATTATGCCATTCTATTCTAAGTTGGGGCGCATTCCCCACAAGCGACATACGGTTTTTAAGAAAGATGACGGAAGACATCATTACGAGCAACTATTCGGCACAGAAGGTTTTTCGGGCTTATCTTCTTTGTTGTACCACGTTAATCGTCCTACTCAGATCAAAGAGGCCCTTGACTCTATTGATGTGAAACCCGAAATGGTTTCGGAAAAGAATTTAAAGTCTCAACGATTAAATGGATTTGAGTTCCCCACAGTTAACGATTATTTAGAAAGTCGAATTCCCGTTTTGCTCAATGAGGACTGTACCATTTCTTTGGCGTCACCAAGGGAATCATTTCGTTCTTATTTTTATAAAAATGCAACAGCTGATGAAGTAATCTTTATTCATCAGGGCACAGGAACTCTTCGAAGTATGATGGGAAACCTCCGTTTTTCCTACGGAGATTATGTGGTAATTCCTAGAGGAGTCATCTACCAAATTGACTTTGATACTGAGGAGAATCGCTTGTTGATTGTAGAGTCATCTGAACCTATTTACACACCGAATCGATATAGAAATACGTTCGGACAATTGCTCGAACATTCGCCTTTTTGTGAGAGAGATATCAGGACACCAAACCATCTTGAGAGTTACGATGAAGCGGGAGATTTTTTGATGAAGATAAAAACTCAACATACGATTCATCAATTTATTTATGCCACCCATCCCTTTAATGTGGTAGGATGGGATGGGTATAATTTTCCATACATTTTTTCTATTCATGATTTTGAGCCGATAACAGGTCGTGTACACATGCCTCCACCGATACATCAAACCTTTCAATCCAGTGGTTTTGTCATTTGTTCTTTTTGTCCTCGGATTTACGACTATCACCCCGAAGCTGTCCCGGCACCTTACCACCATAGTAATCTTAACTCTGATGAGGTCTTGTATTATGTGGCAGGGGATTTTATGAGTAGAAATAACATTCAAGCGGGTGATTTGACTTTGCACCCTGCAGGGATTCCTCATGGGCCACATCCGGGCGCCATGGAGCGAAGTATTGGCCAAAAGGAAACCCATGAATTGGCAGTGATGGTGGATACTTTTAAGCCTTTAAAAATGACTCGTATTGCTGCTGATTTGTGTGATGAGCGCTATTACAAGTCTTGGGTTTAAGTATAAAATTGCAAATAATTTAACATTAGAAGAGATCATAAATATGAATAATGAATTGAAAAAAATAGTTTCAGAAGCTGAAGATTTTCTTCCTCTTTTGGGGACTGATTATATTGAATTGTATGTAGGCAACGCCAAGCAGGCCGTTATTTATTACAAGAATTGTTTTGGTTTTCAAACCATAGCTTATCAAGGATTGGAGACAGGAGTCAAGGATAGAACTTCCTATGTGCTTCAACAAGGCAAAATCCGTTTGGTTTTGACAAGCCCCATGAGTCCTGAAGGAGAAATATCGGAGCATATAAAACAGCATGGTGATGGTGTAAAGGTCATCGCATTATGGGTAGATGATGCTACTAAATCTTTTGAAGAAACAACACAAAGAGGAGCGAAGCCCTATTTAAAACCCACAGTTGAAAAAGACGAGTTTGGAGAAGTGGTTCGTTCGGGGATTCATACTTATGGAGACACCGTGCATATTTTTGTGGAGCGCAAAAAGTATAATGGTGTTTTTCTTCCCGGGTTTATTTCTCAGACATCTGCATTTAATCCTGATGCAATCGGGTTAAAACACATCGATCATTTGGTGGCAAATGTGGGTTGGGAAGAGATGGACGTATGGGCCGGTTTTTATCGGAAAACGATGGGGTTTGCCAACCTCATTACATTTGATGATAAGGATATCTCTACCCATTACACAGCTTTGATGAGTAAGGTGATGAGCAATGGGAATGGACGGGTAAAATTTCCAATTAACGAGCCAGCACATGGAGCAAAGCGATCTCAAATTGAGGAGTACATTGATTTTTATGGCGGAGCTGGTTGTCAACATATTGCCGTTGCTACGGATGATATTATCGAAACGGTTAGTGAAATGATGGCTCGTGGTGTTGAGTTCTTGCATGTACCTAGCGATTACTACGATAGTGTTTTGGATCGATGCGGAGAAATTGATGAAAATATTTTAATCTTAAAGGAATTGGGAATTTTAGTGGATAGAGATGAGGAAGGTTATTTGCTTCAGATATTTACAAAGCCGGTGTTGGACCGACCTACGATGTTCTTTGAGATCATTCAGCGAAAAGGAGCACAGTCTTTTGGAAAGGGAAATTTCAAAGCTTTGTTTGAGTCTATTGAAGCTGAGCAAGCCCGAAGAGGAACGTTATGACCTGAGTGGTTTTTTGAATTTCTCTTGTAAGATGTTGCTGACGATTAACGTGAATACATTTTTTCAATTTTATCTGCCAAAACGGAAGACAATTTTTCATAGGATTCGTGGGTCCAGCCTGCTACATGAGGGCTTAAAAGAACTTTTGGGGAATTAATGAGATAGTTAAAATCTTCAGGTATTTCGTTTTCGAATAGGTTTTCGAAGCTGGCTTTTTCATACTCCAACACGTCCAAACAGGCGCCGAGTATTTGGTTTGACTTTAATCCTTCAACTAAGGCCTTCGTTTTGATTACCTTACCACGAGCGGTATTGATGACATAGAAAGGATGCTTCATTTTCTGAACAAAAGATTCATCGAGATAATGATGCGTACTATCATCGTAAGGGGTATGAAAGCTGATGATTTGCGCTTTATTTTGGATGCTTTCTAGTGAAGATTTTTTGGCGTAGTCATCTGAGGTATCCGATAAATGGTATGTTAAAACCTCACAATCGAATCCTGAGAGGCATTTCGCAAAAGCTTTTCCCATATTTCCGTAACCTATAATTCCAATCGTTTTCCCTGATAGTTCGAATCCTCTGTTCGCTTCTCTTTGCCATTTCCCGGAACGGATCTCTTGATCGGCTAGCGAAAGTCGATTGAAAAGAGAAAGAATCATACCCAAGGAGTGCTCGCCTACGGCTTGTCGGTTTCCCTCTGGTGCTGAAAACAAATGGATGCCTCTTTTTTTAGCCGCATCTAGGTCAATGTTTTCGAGTCCTGCTCCTGAACGCGCAATAAATTTCAATTGCTTTGCCGATGATAAAAATGCCCCATCAACCTTTATTCTTGATCGAATTACGATACCCTCAAAGTCGGGTAGTTTTTTAATGATGGTCTCTCTGTTTGATGTGTAATCGTGCTCGCAGGCAAAGCCCATCATTTTGAGACGATCCTCCAGAATAGGGTGAACACTATCAATAAATAATACCTTCATACATCTTTGTTTTCACTTCTGTTTTAGCTAAGCATATTGGATTTAGAAGACCCTAAAGATCCAAAAACAGTTTACCAATCATGAAGTAGATAAATAGGCCTAAGACGTCGTTTACGGTTGTGATAAAAGGCCCTGTAGCTAATGCGGGGTCAATTTTATATCTGTCTAAAATCAGGGGAACAAAGGTTCCAAAGAGTGCCGCGAAAATAATGACGGCCATCAAAGAGATGCTTACTGTAAACGAAATAGAGCTTGGATAACCGATGAGGAATGTGATGAGCATGATAAGCCCGGAACAGATGAGCCCATTCAAAAGAGCCACCCCCAATTCTTTCAATAATCGTTGGCTGATGGTGTCCATACCCAAACTATTACTCGCCAAACCTTGAACGATGATGGCGGCAGATTGCACACCAACATTACCGCCCATAGCTGCGATTAAAGGAATGAAGAAGGCCAATTCAATGTGACTTTCGATGTCAAAAATACCCATCACCTGAGCACCAAAAATACCACCTACAAGGCCGATGAGCAACCAAGGTAATCGAGCTCGAGTGAGTGTAGCAATATTATCCGATGAATCTACTTGTTCACTAATCCCAGAAGCTTTATTGTAATCTTCCATAGCTTCCTCTTTCATCACATCCACCACGTCGTCAATGGTAATTCTTCCGATGAGTCGATTTAGGTCATCGACTACAGGAAGTACGACCAGATCGTATTTGTCCATGATGTTGGCAACCACCTCATCGTCGTAATTGGCTTTTACAGAGATCACTTTTTCATTATAAACCTTCTTGATGAGGTTTTTTTCTGGAGTCAAGAGTAATTTCTTGAGTGATAAGGTTCCGAGTAAAACATCATGGTCATCCACGACATAAATGGCGTAAACCTTATCTACTTCCTCAGCTTGTTTTCGCATTTCACGGACGCATCGTAAAACCGACCATTTTTCATTCACTCTAATTAACTCTTTAGCCATTAAACCTCCAGCGGTGTTCTCAGGATAGGCCAAAAGATCGACAATGTCACTTGCATGATCGATGTCTTCGATGTGTGAAAGGACTTCTACTTTTTTCTGAGAGGGTAAGTCGGCAATGATATCAGCAGCATCGTCTGAATCTAAATTTTCGATGAGGTCTTCTGCAATCTCTTGAGAGGATAGGTCTTCTAAGACCGTCTCACGACTTTCTTCATCGAGTTCAATAAGGATTTCTGCAGAGTCTTCGTCTTCAAAAAGTTCAAATAAAATCTTTCCGTAGTCATCATCGAGTTCATCAATCAACTCAGCGATATCTACATTGTGTAATTCTGACAGCTCCTTTTTTACCAGATTGTATTCTTGGCGGTCGAGCTTTTCTGTGATTTCACGGAGAAATTCTTTGGTTAAATCAAACTTCATGGCTGTATGCTTTCAAGCTGGTTGGTAAGGTACACAAAATCTTCAACTGATAATCGCTCAGCGCGAAGTGTGAGAAGCGGGTCCTCGAAACCACTTTTTCCAATAAGGGGTTTAAGTGAGTTTCTGAGTGTTTTTCTCCGTTGACTGAAGGATTGTTTTACGACTTGTTTGAAGAACTTTTCGTTACAATCAAGTTTCTTTTTGTGGTTTCTCCTCAATCGAATGACACCTGATTTTACTTTTGGTGGAGGATCAAAGACGTCTTCATGAACGGTAAAAAGGTATTCAATGTCGTAATAGGCTTGTAGTAAAACGGAGATGATTCCGTATTTTTTGTTTCCAGGTCCACTAGCGACACGTTCTGCAACTTCTTTTTGGAACATACCTACTACTTCAGGAATTTGATCTTTGTAGTCTAGCGCCTTAAATAGAATTTGTGATGATATGTTGTAAGGGAAGTTCCCGATGAGTGCAAAACTTTCAGGGGTTACTTTTTTTAGGTCAAGGCGTAAAAAATCCGTGGCGTGTATTCTTGGGCTTAATTCTGGGTATTCCGCCTGGAGGTACAAAACGGATTCATGATCGAGTTCAATAACGTGCGTTGTAAAGTCTTTGGGCAAAAGGAATTGGGTCAACACACCCATACCAGGGCCTACTTCGATTACATTTTCATAGCCCACACCACTTAGTCCATCGGCAATAGCTCTGGCTATGGAAAGGTCTTTTAAAAAATGCTGACCCAGATGTTTTTTTGCTCGAACTTTTTTCATTTAAAACTCTTGTATTACTTCCAATAAGGTTCGAAATGCAACAAATTTCCCCCGATACTTTTTTTCGTATTCACTTTTTAATTCTGGGGCAAACTTTTCTTGATATTCATCCAGTTTCGCTTTGCTTTCACAAGTGTATTGCACGGAATAAGTGCTGCCTCCCATTTCTTCTTTAACCAATACTTTGGTCATTTTTGCAGAAACAAACATATGGGTTTTCATCACCTCAGGAATGTGTGTTTCTTTCATCCAATTCAGCCATTCTTGCTCAATAGACTCATCGATGTTTGACGTAACGTTGTAGATAATCATAGTTATTCTCCTCTTAAAATTCGATAGCGTTTTCGGGATTCTGATACGTAAAAACTATCTGGGTGCTTGCTTATAATTTCTTGATACAGATTAGAAGCTTGTTCTTTATTTTCAAAATAGTTTTCTTGCAACTGAGCTTGGGCAAATTTAGCGTCATCTGCTAAAATATCGAAGGAATAGAAGGTAATTATCTGATCTAATAACTCACTTGCATCTTCAAGCTTTCCCTGTTTTATTTTGATTTCGTATTGTCGAAATAAAGCTTCATCGACTAGGCTGTGTCCTTGGTAATCAATCACAATGGTGTCTAGTGTGTTGTATGCTTCATTGAGTTTGTTCTGGTAAATTAATAGGTCCGCTCTTGAGAAAATTTCCATAGTCGTGGTGGTGGTATCTAAATTCAGGTTGTCTTGAATTAAAAGTGACAACTCCATCGCATTATTGGCGATTAACTTAGCGGTTGATTTTTTGAGAACGTCTAATTGAGCTTGTGCCCAATCAAAATCACCTTGGAAGTATGAAATTTTCGCCCTTCGGTATTTTGCCTCGTGTCCTAGGACGTCATTTTTGTAGGCTTTAACGACTTGGGAATAAGATAGGATTGCCTCCCATATTTCATTTTTCAGCAACTGAATGTCTGCCTGAAGTAGTTTGCATTCAGCCAGATCTTCCGCGCGTGCCGCTGAGATTGTTTGAATATCTTCTATGGTGTTTGAAGCTTGTTCTATATTGTGTAGTCTGAATGCTTGAATCTCTGCCAAATCTCGAATAAGAAGAAGTGTCTGACTGGTTTTTCCGATTTCATTCAACAGTTCGACGTAGTTTTTCTCTAAGTCTAGCCAAGCCTCTTGCGTAACAGCTACAGAGTTTTCTAACAGGTCTTTTTTGACAGTAATGGCTGCCAATTGAGCATCTAGATAGTAGACGGAGTTCGGACCTATTTTTATAATGTGTTCATAGCAATCGATAGCGACTTCAAAGGCCTTATTTTTTCTGCAGATTGAAGCTAATTCAAAGATTTTCTTTTGGTCGAGTTTGAATCTTTGATCGATTGATTTTTCTTGGTCAAAGGCAGCCTCAAAGTTTTTTTCTTGAATAAATAGCCAAATCAGTAATTCACCCACACTTGCTTCGTTGGACTTTTGTACTCTTTGAATAAGAATCTCTTTTAAAAGCTGATTGTTGTCGTTTTCAGGATCCTTACTAATGGTTCTACCGATAATGTTTTTTACGTTTTGAAGGTACGCTTTGTTATTGATGACGAGGTCAAGATACGTTTCGTACATCATTTGAAGGTCATTCAGTTGTCCGTAAATGCGCGCTAAGGAGAACCTATATGTATTTTTTGAAGGGTTCTGTAGGCCTATTTCATAGGCTTTGATGGCATGTTCTAAATAGCCATACTTGGTAAATTTTTTAGCTACAACACCCACATATTGATCCTTTAATTTTAGCCTCTCAAAGACTTCATCGAATTTTTTCTTTGCTTTTTTTTCCTCTTCAAGGACTGAGAAAAGATGGGCAAAATCGATCTGTACGGTAATATTGTTTGTGTATTTTTTACTGTGTTTTTTTATCAATTTTTCGGCTGCCTTCATTTCATCAAGGGCAAAGTAGCAGTCGAGTAATTTATGGTAATAATTAGCCGATTTATATTTGTTGTAAAGTTTGTTATAGATTTGGCTAGACTTCAGATAATCCCCAGAACTGAACAATTGATTTGCTAATTGGACATCGGTACTTGTTTGTCCAATCAGGGTTGTCGAGATGCTAACGCATACGATGATGAGGAGGAATTTATTTTTTAGCAGATTCTTCATCGCGACTTTCTATAGCATCTAATTGTGTGAGAATACCTTGCAGTTTGAATTCTAACGAATCAAGTTTGTATAAGCATTTGGAGTACGTTTCGTTCAGATTATCGGATAGTGTCTTTAGTCCAGCAAGTGCTTTTTGCTCATCTGTGAAATATACTTTGAATTCTTTTTTATTGAGATGCCTGTGTAATAAGTCATCTTTTAAAGCCTGTATTTGGTGTTTGGAATATTCGTAAGCTTGGTGAACAGAGTCTACTTTTTCACTGAAACTATTTAGGGATAAATAAATTTTTTCGTAAGCGACTTTGTCATGGTGCAACCATTGCTTTTGAAAACGATTCAGATTTTTACTTTCAAACAAATGCATTCTATGTTTTGCTTTTTGAACATAGGAATCGACTTTGTTGTTGTCTATAGAGTCAATTTGAGCTTGTTGCAGAACAAGCATAGAATCGAGAAGATCTGTATTTCTTAATTCATTATTAATGTTAATTTCTCGGCATGAAGAAAGTAGAATTGTGATGACAGATATGTAAAAAATATATTTAATCATGATAAGAACCCCGAGATGTTTACCCCGGTTAAGTTATTCGATTTTATCGAAACCGCAATACGGAATTAGTACTTCAGGAATATGGATTCCATCTGCGCCTTGATAATTTTCAATGATGGCAGCTAAGACTCTAGGGAGCGCCAGAGAAGAACCATTTAAACTATGACAAAGTTTGGTTTTTTTGTCTTCGTCTCGGTAGCGTAATTTCAGCCTGTTGGTTTGATAGCTTTCAAAATTTGAAACCGAACTTACTTCCAACCACTTCTCTTGTGCGGCAGAATAAACCTCGAAATCATATGTTAAAGAAGAGGTGAAACTTATATCCCCTCCACACAATTGTAGAATTCGGAAGGGCAGTTTGAGCTCACGTAAAATAGATGCAACGTGAGCGACCATTTCGTCCAGAGTTTTATAGGATTCATCCGGATGTTGAATTTGTACAATTTCAATTTTATCAAATTGATGCAACCTATTTAAACCTCTAACATCTTTACCATAAGACCCAGCTTCTCTTCGAAAACAAGGAGTATAAGCAGTACACTTTATTGGTAAATCTTCTTTTTTGAGGATTACATTTCTGAAGATGTTGGTAACAGGAACTTCAGCGGTAGGAATCAAATATAAGTTGTCTTCCGTAACGTGATACATTTGCCCTTCTTTGTCAGGTAATTGCCCGGTGCCGAAACCTGAAGCTTCGTTAACCATATGGGGCGGCATGACTTCTTCGTAGCCAGCGTCTATATTTTTGTCTAGGAAATAGTTGATTAAGGCACGCTGAAGTTTTGCTCCTTTCCCTCTGTATACTGGGAATCCAGCGCCTGTAATTTTTACTCCCAACTCAAAATCGATGATGTTCTTTTCAGCAACGAGCTCCCAATGAGGTTTTGCATGGTTACCTAAATCAGGAAATTCACCTTCTTGACTGATGACTTTGTTATCTTCGTCTGAGTTGCCTGCAGGAACAGAATCATGAGGAATGTTTGGAATTTGAACAAGTTTTTCATGCAGTGAGTCTTGAGTGTCGGATAGCAACTGATTCAGTTGTTTTGACTTTTCTTTTAACTCGGCAGTTAGTGCTTTTTTTGCATTAGCCTCTTCAGAATTTCCTGATTTGTATAACATCCCGATTTCTTTCGAAAGTTTGTTGGATTCTGCCAGGGTATCGTCATGCTCCGCTTGTGTTTGACGTCTTTTTTCGTCCAACAAAATGAGCTCTTCTATGATGCTCTTTGCATCGAAGTTTTTTACAGCCAATCTTGCAATGACGTCTTCTTTATGTTCTCTGAGGTAAGCAACTTGTAACATATTCTAAACTTTAAGAAAACAAAAGTAAGATATTACACGGAAACAGGTTGTAAGCTACTGTGAAACTTTACGGATTAATGGTGGTTTCAGTTCTTATTCGTTTGTAAAACAACTTCCCATTCCAAAGTAAGGCAAATAAGAAATACACAATTTCGAATACACCATAACTAGGGAAAGGTAACAGTAACAAAGAGCTAAGTAACATGCAGCAACCAATAATCATAGAAAACATTCCTTTTCGGATGTATTTTTTAGATCGAAGAACGCCAAAATAAAAAATAAACAAGTTGTAGCTTAAAAAGAAACAGGTTGCTGATATTCTGTGGATTAAGGTCTTGTCCATAGGGAATATGGCGGTAATAATAAGTCCTAAAAATGAAATGATCAATAGGAAATCTAGGATTTGTTTGCCAGATGAAGCTCCAAAGTAATTTGGAATAGATTTTTTGGCATTCAAATACAGGGCAAAGGAAATGACAATTAGGGATGCATTCCAATACCATGCTGTTAACTCCGAAACACCAAAATAGGATAGGGGCTTGATTATTGGATTAAATTCAGGAATCAGATACCAACATACGAATGGGGAAGTAACTCCGAGAGCTAAAGAAAATATCAAATAAATTCTTCTCCAAAATCGTGCTTTTCTAATACTCAAATCTGATGGTTTTTAGTAAACATTAAGATAAGTAAAAAATGGAGAAGGTAACAGAGACCATGAAAAATTAATCGACAAAAACTTTGAGTTTAGCTATTTATATTCAATTTAAAACCTACCCCTCTAATATTTTCAATATCAATATTTTCATCTTTTTTGAGATACTTTCGCAGTCTAGATATGAATACATCCAAACTCCGACCCAAGAAGTAGTCATTTTTACCCCATAAATTGAGTAAAATATTTTCGCGTTTGATGATCGTATTTTCCTTTTGAGATAGAAGTGACAAAAGTTTTGTTTCTTTCAGAGTAAGTTGTCTTTCATCTTTTCCAAAACTCAATTTTTGTTCTCTTACATCCAACTGGTAAGAACCAATGGTATAAAAGTCGTTAGGCTCTTTTCGAACATCTTTTCTTCTTAAAAATATTTCTATTTTGAGACAAAGCTCTTCTATATTGAAAGGCTTAGTCATGTAATCGTCACCACCCAACTTTAAGCCTTCTAATTTATCCTCTTGCATGGACCGTGCTGTGAGGAAAATGATAGGAATTTGTTTGTTTTCAAGTCTTATTTTTTTTGCCAATTCGAACCCATCCATTTCGGGAAGCATGACATCAAAAACGCAGATGTCAAAAAGATCTGTTTTAAAAGTTTCGAAAGCCTTTTTACCTGTCTCGCAAAAGAGAACTTCATAGCCTCTTTTTTCAAGTTGATCACGTGTAACAAAACTTAAACTTAGGTCATCTTCTACGTATAAGATTTTAGCCATTTTCACTTCTTTATTTTGAAAATAATACTTGTTCCTTCTCCTACTGTACTTTCAATTTCCCAATGCCAGTCATGAGCTTTACAGACTTGATTAACGTAATACAAGCCTAAACCAAAACCTTTTACATTGTGAACCTTGCCTGTGGGAACTCTGTAAAACTTTTTTTTCACTTCAGCAATATGTTCGTCAGCAATACCAATTCCGTTATCTGTGATACTCAAGTGCAAAAACCTTTCCATTTGTCTCGTTTCTATCCTGATTTTTGGTTTTTCGTTGGAATACTTCAGTGCATTGTCAATAACGTTATAGATGATATTGGTCAGGTGAAGTTTATCACAGCAAACTATATCGTCATCCACAGCTAAACTTGTCGTAAGTTCTCCGTGTTGTTTGGTCAATTTAATTTCAACACTGCTAGCGATTGACTTTATAGATTCATGTAGGCTAATTTTTTCTTTTTTCAGTTCAATGTCAGCACGTTCCATCTCGGTAATTTGTAGTACTTTTTCAACTTGCCTGTTGAGTCTTTCGTTCTGCTCCTTAATGATTTGAGAATAGTTCGATAACTCTTTTTTATTTTTTACAACTTCATCATCGAGCAAGGCATCAGAAGCGATAAGAATGGTGGAAATAGGCGTTTTGAACTCATGAGTCATGTTGTTTATAAACTCTTTTTGGAGTTCTGACAAACGTTTTTGTTTAAGGATGATATTTAGAGCATGGACAAAGAATATAACGGTTAAAAAGAGTAAGCCAGAAAAGAAGATCCAGAGTTGATTACCAGCAATTAAGTAGGAGGTTTGCTTCGGGAAATTTATTCCGAAATAGTAAATGAACTCATCGTATTTTGGGAGATTACCAGCACGAATTTTTGTTTCTTTTTCTTGGAATGAAACATATGCTCCGTAAACCATTTTTTCACTAGCACAATCATAGATGGCATATTCATAGTCGGTTTGAATATTCATTTTGTCAAATTCGTCGCGCAAGTACAATTCCAAAATGTTTGCATCTATAGCTTCCCTAATATTTACGATGTAGTAGTCAGAAGAGATTTGCTTAACCGTTTTGGTTGCTGGAGAATCCATTAGATTGTATTCAGAAATTCGCTCAGCAACTCTTTTTAAGGAAATAAAGACCCCTTCTTGAAACTGTTTTTGTTGCAAATTTAACGCTTGATTGATCCAATATATTTGCACACTAATCACTCCCGCAATTGCGACGCTTCCCAATATGGCAATATTACGAATGGCTCGGTTTTTCAAGGTATGGTTTTAATAGTGGCTCGTCTGTATGAAAACGATAGTACTGATTTTTTTATTGTACGGATTATTTGAAAGCATTTAGGCCCGTAATGTCTAGTCCTGTAATTAATAAGTGAATATCGTGTGTTCCCTCATAGGTAATTACCGACTCTAAGTTCATCATATGACGCATGATTGGATATTCTCCTGTGATGCCCATTGCTCCTAACACCTGACGGGCCTCTCTGGCAATTGTCATTGCCATGTCTACATTGTTTCTTTTGGCCATGGAAATTTGTGCTGAAGTAGCTTGGTTTTGATTGCGAAGTTGCCCCAAACGATAAGTTAGCAATTGTGCTTTTGTGATTTCGGTAATCATTTCTGCTAGTTTTTTTTGTTGCATTTGGAAGGCGCCAATAGGTTTGTCAAATTGTATGCGTTCTTTCGCATACCGCAAGGCAGTATCGTAACAATCCATAGCGGCTCCTATAGCTCCCCATGCAATCCCAAATCGGGCAGAATCTAAGCACCCTAGGGGAGCTCCCAAACCACTTTTGTTGGGAAGTAGATTTTCTTTGGGAACCTTTACATTGTCAAAGACCAATTCACCCGTGGATGATGCTCTAAGAGACCATTTGTTGTGTGTTTCAGGCGTGCTGAATCCTTCCATCCCACGCTCCACAATTAAACCGTGTATTCGACCCTCCTCATTTTTCGCCCAAACAATCGCTATATCCGCAAAGGGAGCGTTAGATATCCACATTTTAGATCCATTTAAAAGAAAGTGGTCGTCCATTTCTTTAAAATGAGTTTCCATGCCATTGGGGTTTGATCCGTAATTGGGTTCTGTGAGACCGAAACAGCCAATGAGATCCCCTTTAGCGAGTTTTGGAAGGTATTTTTTTCTTTGTATTTCGTCACCGTATTTGTAAATCGGGTACATAACTAGGGAAGATTGAACCGAGGCAGTAGATCGAATTCCAGAGTCGCCTCTTTCTAGTTCCTGCATAATGAGCCCGTAGGAGATTTGGTCCAATCCGGCTCCGCCATATTCTGCTGGGATGTAGGGACCAAAAGCACCAATTTCTCCAAGCTCTGGAATAATTTGTTTTGGGAATTTTGCTCTTTGGCAACATTCCTCGATGATTGGTGATATGGAACGTTTTACCCATTCTCGGGCTGCATCACGAACCAAGATGTGTTCTTCAGTCAGTAAGTCATCTAAATGGTAATAATCTGGCGCTTGAAACAAATCTGTTATCATAGGTTTATGTTAGATAGTTAAATTGAATGAATTTATTATAATTGGATACTAATTTAGTGATTTGATTTTTTGTTTCCGCGCATACGACCAGGAAACAAATGAATATTAATCCAATAATTGGTCCACAATTCATTAACGATTTCTGAATTAAAATAAACCCGGTTTAATAATTACAAATAGATTAAGTTTTTTTAGCCTCTTTTTTTAGATTTGTTCAAATGCATGGAATGATTGAAGTGATAAGAGAACCGTCCCAGTCCAATTTGGCACTACTCCTTTTTTTAGGGATTGTTTTCATATATATATTTTTGCATAATAGCGATTCTAGGCGTTTTGTGTATTTTTTTCGTTCTCTCTACAACAAACAATATCAAATAAGTTACGGTAGATACAATAAAGTTTTAGATCTCTTTAATGTTCTTTTTTCTTTGTCGTCGATACTCTCTGCGTCCTTTTTACTCAGTTTTTACATGGAGAACTGCTCAAGGACTCCCTATTTTGATTATTTGTACATAGATTCAGTAATTGTTATATTGTCTTACATAGGAATAAAATGGATTACACTTTTTCTCTTTTCTTTTTTAATTAAGCAACAAAAAATATTTATTGAATTTAGCTCATTATCTGTGCACTATGCTAATTTATTTTTCACACCCATTGCTGTTGCCTCGATGTACCTTTATCTTGTTGATTTGTACACTTACGAATATTTAAGTGTTTTAATGTCAATGGCTTTAACCCTTTTAGTGGTGTCAAGAGTAAAAGTATTTGTTCGAATTACGGGGGGCAATTCTTTTGAGTTTTTCCATATTATTTTATACCTTTGCGTTTTCGAATTAGCGCCATTTTTGTGGTTGCTTTTTGGTTTAAATTGTTGATTAGCAGACCCCAATTTAGCTGCTATATTTTGTAAAAAGAATACTTAAACGACAGAAGATTTGAAAGTTAAAACGATTCTTGTTTCGCAGCCAGAACCTAAGAGTGATGCCTCTCCGTATCATGATTTGGCCAGAAAGCAAAAGGTGAGTGTAGATTTCCGACCTTTCATACACGTTGAAGGAGTATCTGCTGCTGATGTTAGACAGCAGAAAGTCTCCTTTACCGAGCACACTGCTGTCATATTGACCAGTAGAAATGCTGTTGATCATTATTTCCGAGTGTGTGAAGAGATGAGATTTGATGTACCTACTTCGATGAAGTATTTTTGTATGTCAGAGGCTATTGCGTTTTATTTGCAGAAGTACATTACCTACCGAAAGAGAAAAATATATTACGGGAAACAATTATTTGTTGACCTTATTGACACCATAAAAAAGCATAAATCGGAGAACTTTTTGTTGCCTTCTTCAGATTTATTGAAACCGGTTATCCCTAAACTTTTAGAGGATAACAAGATTAATTACACCCGTGCTATTTTGTATAAAACAGTATGTAGCGATCTTTCCGATTTGGAAGACGTTTTTTATGATATTTTGGTGTTTTTCAGTCCTTCTGGGATTAAATCTTTGTTTCAGAATTTCCCAAATTTTGTTCAAAACAATACCCGTATCGCAGCTTTTGGACAAACAACGGTTAAGGCAGTTGCCGAGGCGGGTCTGAAAGTAAATATAGAAGCCCCTTCTGTAAAGGCTCCATCGATGACGATGGCACTTGAACAGTACATTAAGGATGTGAATAAAAAATAGTTTATAAATCATTTCATTCAAAGGGCGATTTTATCGCCCTTTTTTATTGTTTTTTTCTACATTTACAAAGCTATGCGTCAAACCTTTCACAAGAACGAAAGATTACGGAGTAAAGTTGTCTTAGAGGAATTAGTTGCTCAAGGCAATTCTGTGAAAAAATACCCCTTTGTTTTGGTTTGGAAAAAGCTTGATGTAAAGCAAGAGTTTCCGATAAAAATTGCTTTTTCTGTTTCTAAAAAAAGATTTCCTTTAGCAGTAGACAGGAATGTAATGAAGCGGAGAATTACTGAAGTGTATCGGACAAACAAAGCAGATTGGTACGATAAGCTCCCTAGCAATTATGCTTTATTACTCATTTACACTTCAAACAAAAAAATGAATACCATTGATCTTGAATCTAAACTAATATCGGTTTTTAATCGTTTTATAGTTGATGTTGAATAAGTTACTTAAACAAGGCCTTATCTTTTTTATCAAGGTATATCAAAAAGCCATTTCTCCTTGGACGCCAGTAGCATGTAGGTACGTGCCAAGTTGTTCTACCTATTCTATTGAGGCTTTTCAAAAACATGGCTTGTTGAAAGGTTTTACGCTAACAATTAAAAGAATCAGTTCCTGCCACCCTTGGGGTGGGAGTGGATATGATCCGGTTCCCTAAATATTTTGAGGATGAAGAAAGTAGTTAAAAAATTAGCTTTTTGGTTTGGCGTGGGATTGATTTCTATCTCTTCATTTGCCTTTGTTTCGGGCTATTTTGAAGTCAGTAAGAATCTAGACATTTTCACCTCCTTGTTCAGAGAAGTAAACATCTATTACGTTGATGAAACAAAGCCTGGAGAAATGATTGAAAAGGCAATTGATTCCATGCTCAAAGACCTAGACCCTTATACAACGTATATACCAGAGTCAGAGATTGAAGATTTTCGTTTTCAAACGACGGGTCAATATGGAGGTATTGGTGCAACGATTCGAAAACGAGATGACTATGTTATTATTTCTGAGCCCTATAAGGGTTTTCCAGCCGACAAGGCTGGACTAAAAGCAGGAGATAAATTACTCGAAATTGATGGGAAATCGGTAAAAGGGAAATCCACCCAGGATGTGAGTTCTGTACTCAAGGGTCAACCAGGCGTTGAGGTAAACCTTCTCATCGAAAGACCCGGGACCAAAAAACACATTGAGAAAACATTCACGAGAGAAGAGGTAAAGGTAAAATCTATACCCTACAAGGGAGTCGTTGCTGATGGGATTGGATATATTCGCTTGAGAAGTTTTACCAGAAATTGCTCCAATGAAGTTAAAGAAGCAATTCTTGAACTCAAAGATGAAAACGAGTTGAAAGGCTTGGTTCTTGACCTTCGAAGTAACCCAGGGGGACTGTTGAACGAATCGGTAAACCTTTGCAATCTATTCATAGACAAAGGGCAAGAAGTAGTTTCTACAAAAGGAAAGATTAAAGATTGGGAAAAATCATACAAGACCTCAAAAGATCCTTTGGACAGGGATTTGCCCTTGGTGGTACTCATAAATCAGAGCTCAGCGTCCGCTTCAGAAATTGTGTCGGGGACTATGCAGGATTTAGATCGTGGCGTTATCATAGGAAAAAAGAGCTTCGGGAAAGGTCTCGTTCAACAGACGCGTAAGTTGAGTTACAACTCACAACTAAAGGTTACGGTAGCAAAATATTACACGCCTAGTGGTAGATGTATTCAAGCACTTGATTATGCACACAGAAATGAGGATGGTAGTGTGGGGAAGGTTCCTGATTCCCTTAAAACATCCTTTCAAACTAAAAATGGCCGACTGGTATATGATGGAGGGGGGGTAGACCCCGACATTGTGGTAGAAAGAGAGCTCTATGCTGAAATCTTGGGTAGCTTGGTTTCAAAACAATTGATATTTGATTATGCCACAAAATTTGTTCTAGAAAATGACACGATCGGTGCTCCAGGAGTCTATGAAATAGATGATGCTTTGTATGAAGATTTTGTATCCTTTTTATCCGACAAAGATTATGAGTACGAGACGAGTACGGAGAAGGAATTGGCCGAATTGATTGAGCTAGCTGATGATGAGTATGCCGATTTTAAAGTTGATTTAGAAGACTTGCAGAAAAAGTTGTTGAGTTATAAGGAAGATGACATCCACAAGTATCAATTCGAAATTTCCGAGTTGATATTGAGTGAATTGATGACGCGTTACCATTACCAAGAAGGAAGGGTGATAGCGTCCTTGGCAAACGACCCTGTGTTAGATGAGGCGATCTCGGTATTGAATGATAAGAGTCGTTATGAGAATATTTTAGTTAGAGGAGCAAAAAGTGAATAAAGAAAAGAATAACTACACCCAATATTATTTTTATGCGAGTATAAGTTTAGTCATAGGACTACTTACTCAGGATTTTTTTAAGATTCCATTAACGGGGGGGCTTATTGCCATTGGGTTAACTTGGATCTTTAGCTTTTCATACAAGGAAAAACTTAAGAATATACTTAAAGATCCTTTAGCTATATCTCTCATGCTCTATTATCTTCTTCATTTGTTCAGCATGACTTATACTGACAATATCGCTGAAGGGTGGAACGATGTTCTCTTAAAGATTTCTATTTTTTTACTTCCCTTATTTATGATGAGTACCTCTTTTATTTCTGGTCAAAAACGATTTCAGATATTGAAGATTTTTGCATTGTTAATGATGCTGATGGCTGCCTCTGATCTAATTTTATCTTTTCTAGATTATAATGAAAGCGGAAGTTCAAAAGTCTTTTTTTATGTAGGCCTTACTCATTTTTTACCTGGTCAACCTCATTACGTTTCCTGGTATTATTCCATGGCACTATTCATTTCTTTGTATCAGATCTTAAGGGGTAGTAATAAAAAGATTTTATGGGCTCTTGGTGCAGGTTTACTTTTAGTTTCTCTGATACTCTTAACAAGTCGGGCTTTTTACATTGCCTTCACATTTGTCTTTATAGTAAGTGTTGTAAAAGCTTTTAGGTCGTCTATTTTGTCAAAACAAACTTTACGAGTGGTAATTTTAGCTTTGGGATTATTTATCATTGGGATAATTTCTATACCGAATACAAGTTCACGAGTTGAAAATGCTAAAGATGAGTTTAAAAGTCTCATGGGGACCTCAACAAAATATTCTAATCCCAGAGTTTATTTGTGGAAACATGCTGCAGAAATAATATCTGAAGAACCTCTTTTTGGATATGGTGTTGGTGACGCTAAAAAGATTTTAATAGATACTTTTAAAGAAAAAAACATTCCTTTTTCCGGTAATAGTTGGAATTTCCATAACCAATACCTTCAGTCCTGGGCAGAGGTGGGAATATTGGGCATTTTACTTCTGATTTTCTTGATGATCAGGCCTTTTTCCCAAAAAGATCAGCATCCCTTATTTTTGATTTTTTTGGGATTAACTCTGATTGGATTTTTGACGGAGAGTATGCTTGAAAGGCAAGCCGGTGTTCTGTTTTTTGCTTTTATGTACCCCTTGTTGTCTGGCTTAAAGCCAAAAAAGGTAGAGTAACTTGAAAATTTTTGTGGATTTAATAGAGTCTTATTCCTGTAGGAAGACTCGTTTAACCCTTTGGGATACATTCGTTAGTATTTCATAGGGAATCGTGTTGAGTGTATTTGCCATATCATGAATATGATTTTGCGTATTCCATATGGCGACTTCATCACCTTCTTTTGCATCTAAATTCCTTAGATCAATCATGCACATATCCATACATACATTCCCTATAATAGCGGCTTTTTCACCTTGTATAAAAACGTGCCCCTTACCATTACTTAAGCCCCTATTTAAGCCATCTGCATAACCGATTGGAATTATTCCAATGCGAATGTTTTTGTCGGCATAGTAAGCCCGGTTGTAACCAATACTTTCACCTTTAGGGACTTCTTTAATTTGTGAGATTACAGATTTTAGGGCGCTACAGTTTTGAAGTTTTTCAGAGCCAATTCCATACAATCCAATGCCCAATCGTACCATATCGAATTGAGCTTCTGGATAATTAAGGATTCCTGAAGAATTCAAAATGTGTTTGAGGAAAGGAGTTTTTATATAAGACGCTATTTCTTCGCACATGGAAGAAAACAGACTAATTTGAGCTTTCGTAAAGCTTCTGTCCTTTGGGTTCTCACTACTTGCCAAATGACTGAATGCGGATGCAAGAGAGAGCTCTTTTTGTTTTACCCACCAGGAACAGACATCTTTAATTTCTGATTTTTCGAAGCCTAATCTCCACATCCCAGTATCTAACTTTAGGTGTACAGGATAGTTTTTTAGGTTTCTTTTTTCCAATTCACCCTGCAATAATTTTAGTTGTTTGAAACTGTATATTTCAGGTTCTAAGCAATGTTCGATGAGTTGTGTAAACTGAGAGCTGTCTGGATTGAGAACCATTATACGGGTTCGGATCCCTTTTTTTCTCAGAGCAATACCTTCGTCTACATAAGCAACTGCTAAGTAGTCGGCATTGTGGTATTCCAAATGATGTGCGATTTCATAGGTTCCGTTTCCGTAGGAAAAGGCTTTTACCATCACCATCACTTTGGTTTCTTTTTTTAGTAAACTCTTGAAATAATGATAGTTTTCTGATAGGGCATTTAAGTTAACCTCTAAAACCGTTTCATGATTTTTATGCTCTAAAACCTTAGCAATTTTTTCAAATTGAAACCTCCTAGACCCTTTGAGCAAGATGGCAGATTTCTCGAGGTTTATGCTTGGTAGGTTTGCGATGAATTCTTCTGTGTCTTTATAGCAGTAACAGCCTGAAAATAGACTCGAAAATTCTAAAAAGTTCGTTCCAACACCTATGACTTGTTCAATTCCATAACTCTGCAATAGCTTTGATAATTTGGAAAAAAGTTCAGTATTGGGTATTCCTGTTTCATCAAGATCAGATAAGATGGCAATTTTTTTAGCATTTCCACTTTGTTGTTGTAAAAAATCGAGCGCAATAATTAGCGAATCAAGGTCTGAGCTGTAGGCATCATTAATCAGCAGACTATTGCCTTTAGCTTCTTTGAGTTCCAAACGCATCGCTAAAGACTGAAGTTTCATAAGTCCATTTTGTATTTCCAGTTCATCAAGGTTTAAGATGAGTAGGGTACAAATAAGATGTAGGCAGTTCTCAATGGAAGCCTCATCTTTAAACGGAATGAAAAATACGTTTTCAGTATTCTTATGAATGACCTTGAGAATGGATTGATTACCATCTTGCTTGATGTCTTTAACGAAAAGAAAAGCCGAAGCATCTTTTCTTGACCAAGCAATCAGATTAGGAATGTTTCCTGATGAAATGACGTCGTGAATCACGCGGTGATCCTTGCAGTAAATTAGTGTTTCGGTTTCAGAAAAAAGTTTCATTTTTTCTCTGACCTTTTCTTCTAGTGAGGTGAAATTTTCTGAATGCGCTTGTCCAATATTGGTGAAAACCCCTAGGCTTGGCTGAATGATTTTTTGAAGATTTCCCATTTCTCCCTTTTGAGAAATTCCTGCTTCAAAAAGCCCGATTTCATCTCCTTCTTTGAATCCTAGGACGGATATACATACGCCTACTTGAGAGTTGTAACTTTTTGGGTTTTTACAAATTTTATATCGGTTTTGTAGACAGCTGTTCAGCCATTCTTTGACGATCGTTTTTCCATTGCTTCCCGTAATTCCTATGGTAGGAATTTGAAACGCTAATCGATGATTTTGACTGATGTTTTGGAAGGCTGTGAGGGTGTCATTAACAATTAAGAAATTTCCCTCTGGGAAATCAGTGGTTTTAAATTCAGCACGACTGATTAAAAAGTTTCGAAAACCTTTTTGATAGAGCTCATGAATAAACTGATGGCCGTCGTGATGAGGCCCTTGAAGGGCAACAAACAGATGATTTTTGTGATGTTTTGCTTTTCTGCTATCAATAATTAACTGAAGAATAGTTTCTTCAGAATTGACACCTTTAAATTGCGCATTGCAAAAAAGTGCTAATTGTTTTATCGTGTAGGAAAAACCAGTCATTAACTATGAATTCTTCTTTAAAAAGCAAGATCGGCATAGCGCTTCATATCCTTCTTGTTCCCCTAAATGTACTAAATCTTTTGAAGCTACAATTCGGTTAGAATGAATGGCCAGATCACCACAATCAACACAAATCGCATGAATCTTAGATACGTATTCAGCTGTAGCCATTAAATGAGGTATAGGACCAAAAGGATTCCCAAGATAATCCATATCAAGTCCTGCAACGATGACGCGAATACCTCTGTTTGCAAGTGCTGAGCAAACGGCAGGAAGTTCATCATCAAAAAATTGAGCTTCATCGATTCCAATAACATCTACATCATTAGCTAAAAGCAAAATGTTGGCTGACGAAGGTACGGGTGTAGAATTTACTTCATTCGCATCGTGAGAGATGACTTTTTCTTCGTCATAGCGAGTGTCTACAGCAGGTTTAAATATTTCTACCTTCTGCTTGGCATATTGTGCTCTTTTTAGCCGACGAATGAGTTCTTCTGTTTTACCCGAAAACATAGAACCGCAAATGACTTCTACCCAGCCTTTACTTTGTTTATTACTATCGGGAGTTTCCAGAAACATTTCGTTGTTGTTGTTTAAACAAATCTAATAAAATCAATGCGTTCCACGCTATTTTTACTTAATTTGTTTGGGTAAAGTAAAGGCTATGTCAAAACTGTATTTGGTTCCAACACCGATTGGGAACCTAGAAGATATTACACTGCGTGCGATTCGTATTCTTGAGGAATCTGATTTGATTTTGGCTGAAGACACACGTACTTCCGGAAAACTATTAAAGCATCTTGACGTAAGTACAAACATGCAGTCTTTTCACATGCACAATGAGCATAAAGTGCTCGATAGAATCATTGAGAAGTTGAAAATGGGAAGTCAAATAGCCCTCATTTCAGATGCAGGAACGCCTGGTATATCTGACCCTGGTTTTTTGTTGGTTAGAGCTTGTGTTGAGGAGGGTATAGAAACAGAGTGTTTGCCAGGGGCTACGGCTTTAATCCCGGCTTTGGTTCAATCGGGATTTCCAACAGACCGATTTATTTTTGAAGGGTTTTTACCTCCCAAAAAGGGCAGGCAAACTCGATTAAAACTCTGGGCAGAGGAACCCAAAACCATTGTATTCTATGAATCCCCCCATAAAATAGCTAAGACCTTACTGCAAATGCAGGAGTTTGTGGGTGGAGAGAGAAGAATATCTGTAAGCCGAGAGTTGTCAAAGAAATTTGAAGAAACAGTAAGAGGAACAGTCAATGAATTGATTGTTCACTTTAGTGAAAAGCCCCCAAAAGGTGAGTTTGTCGTGGTTTTAGAAGGAAAGAACTAGGAATTTAATGACGTGTATTTAGTTCAGGATGAAGAAAGCAAAAACATGGAAGCTCAAGGCTAAGGCAGATGCTCAAAAGGTTTTTAATCTCAGCAAAACTTTGGGCATTTCGAAGGCGACTTGTTCTCTTCTGGTTCGTAGAGGTATAAACACCTTTGAACAAGCAAAAACATTTTTTCGTCCGCAATTATCTATGTTGCACGATCCATTTCTGATGAGGGATATGGATAAGGCTGTCACAAGACTAATCTCAGCCATTTCCACAAACGAACGCATATGTGTATATGGCGATTATGATGTTGATGGTACAACCTCAGTGAGTATGATGTATTGCTTTCTCAAGAGTCAATCTGCGGAATGCGATTATTACATCCCCGACCGAGACCACGAAGGTTATGGACTTTCCTATGAAGGGATTGATTCTGCTTTTGACAAAGGAACTACTTTGATGATTACGCTTGATTGTGGGATAAAAGCAATAGACAAAGTTGCTTATGCCCAGTCGAAGGGAATTGATGTAATTGTATGTGATCATCACCGTCCGGGTGAAGTTTTACCACCAGCCCATGCCATTTTAGACCCTAAAAGACAGGATTGTGACTATCCGTTTAAAGAATTGTGCGGATGCGGTGTCGGATTTAAGTTGATACAAGCTTATCTGCAACACAGTGCTTTGGATGAAACGATTGCCTATGAGTATTTAGACTTAGTTGCTATTGCTGTTGGTGCTGATATTGTTCCAATTGTTGGAGAAAATAGAGTTTTGGCTTTTTATGGTTTGAAACTTTTGAATGAAACCCCCCGTATGGGAATGAAGGCATTGGTACGTGAGCACAAACGATTTGGAGCCATGACGATTACGGACGTGGTATTTACTATTGCACCTCGTATTAATGCAGCTGGTAGAATGAAACACGCCCACAATGCCGTGCGCCTGATGATTGAAGAAAATGAAGCTCAGGCTTTGAAAACGGCTAATGAAATTGAGGAATTCAACACCGATAGAAGAGCTCATGATCAGCGAATTGCCAAGGACGCTCTGTTGCAAATACAAACGTTACAGGAGGAAGATAGAGCGTCGACAGTTGTTTATCATCCAGAATGGCATAAGGGAGTGATTGGGATTGTCGCTTCAAGACTGATAGAAACCTACTATCGCCCAACGGTTGTTTTCACTAAAAGTAATGGATGTCTAACAGCTTCGGTTCGATCGGTAAAGGGCTTTGACGTCTACAGCGCTTTGGAAGCTTGTCAAGAACATATTGAACAGTTCGGAGGACATAAATACGCTGCAGGATTAACGATTAAGGAAGAAAATTATGAAAACTTCAAAAACGCTTTTGAGAATGTTGTCACGGAAACTCTTTCTGAGGACTGTAAGGTAGAAGTTTTAGAGGTAGATGACGAGCTTCAATTTTCGGATATTACCATGGGGTTTCACAATATTTTAAAACAATTTGAACCTTTTGGTCCTGGAAATAGGGCGCCTTTATTTGTAACAAAAAGAGTGATAGATCGGGGTAATACAAAGGCTGTTGGTGCTGAAAATGATCATCTCAAACTCCACATGTGTACCGAAAAAGAAAGAAGTTCAGAGATGAGTGGAATTGCCTTTAATATGGGGAATTATGCAGATTATGTCAGCAAAGGTCTTTCTTTTGACATTTGTTATTCGATTTCGGAAAATGAATGGAAAGGCAATGTGAGCATTCAGCTGAGTGTAAAGGACATCAAGACTTTGTAGTCTTCGCTTCTTTGTCGAACGGGCTACACAATGCATTGAAATTCATTTTTTCATCAATAATTTCCAAGCTCAACAAACGTTCTTGAACGCGATTTATGATTTCAGGTTCAACGGTTCCATCATAGGCCCAGGCTGTTTCTTTAAACCAGATGGCTACATCTTCTTTTTTCAACTCGTAGCGGTTCGCAATTTCTTCAATGGAGTTTTGATTTGCTTTCACCTCTTTACAAGCTTCGTTAACAGTGCTTAGAACCTGCTCAACTTCTTCATAATGTGTTAGGAGAATATCTTCACGAACGGCAATGACAAAGCTAGGCCATGGAGTTGGGCACTCCCCAATGATTCGGAATTCCCCATTATCAACGAAGGGTTTGGTGGTAAATTTTTCCCATAGAAAATAATCAGCTTTCCCTTGAGCTAAAGATGTTCTTCCGCCGTTAAGATTTTTTACGACTTCAAATTTTTGTTGGTCTAAATCCCAATCGTGGTTATCGGCATTTACGTAGGCCATCAGATGTGATCCGGAGCCGTATCGAGAGATGGCTGCTCGGGTGTTTTCTAAATCATCGAGTGTTTTAAATTTTGATTCAGCAGCTACGTGAACACCCCACCGAAGCGGTGATTTGACATAAAACTGTACAATTTTACTCCGATTTCCGTGGTGAATGTCAGCAATGATACCTTCGGTAAGCAAGATGGCAATATCTAATTCTCCATCGCGTAAGGCTTTGGTCATGGCTCCAGTACCACCACCATAATCTTTCCAAGTTATATCGATAGCATGCGTGGCAAAACGCTGTTCTTTGATGGCTTTTTTCCAGGGGAGGTTAAAGTGTTCCGGAACGCCGCCAACCGTAAACTGAGTGTGTTTGGGCATTGTAACGTTCTAATTTCGTGTAAAGATATTGTAAAAATTTAGTTTGGGTATCCTGAGATGAAAATAATGCGCTTATGTGATACCTAACATTCTCGACCTAACTCCTTATCAATAAACTTAGAGAGCTCATTTAATTTTTGAAAATTACTCATGAAATCGGTTCGACCATTTTCGGGCACTTCATTATTTTTCATTTGCTGAAGCATACCGTCAATTTTAAGTTTGACTTGCTTGGACTTAAATCGAATGACTGCCTCAACAACAATTTCTTTCAACTTTTCGGTTTCCGTGGGAACAAAGATTTCTTTTTTTGCCCAATCACTCAATTGATGTTTGTCGCTCAACAATTCAGAAACAGCTTCTGTAATTTCTGGGTTGTGATGGTGTATGAAAAACTTTTGACTGGGAACCGCACTGTTTTCTTGAATGTACGTTTCGATTTCGTCATACACTTTTGAATAGATAGGGTGGGTAAACTCAATATCATCCTCATTCAATTCTGATAGGATGAATTCTGTGGTGGTGATGTTTGTTTCTTCGGTTTCCTCTTCTTCATTTACATATTCAAAATGCAAGCTATGGGTGCCATACACAACCAATAGACGGATCAACGTAGATTCTTCCAGATTTGTATTTAACACCAAAGGCTTCGCACTCTGTTTAGGGCTGCTAACCACTTGCATTGGTTTGGCTTGGCTTGTTGATTTTCCTGAGCGAGCTTGTTCTATGCTGGTAAAAACAACTTGTTCCTCAATACCGAGGATTTTTGAAGAGGTTTGTGCGTATACGGTTCGAGCAATGTGATCAGGAATAAGCGCAATGGTTGCTGCAACATCCTTAATGAGCTCTGCCCGTTTGATAGGATCTTCTTTAGCCTCCTCTAACAACAAGGAACATTTAAATTCTATAAAATCTTTAGCTTGAGTTTCGATGTAGTCTTCTAAAGCCTCAGAACTCACCTTTTTTGCATAGGAATCTGGATCTTCACCGTCAGGAAATGTAACAATTTTCACATTCAGACCAGCTTCTAGGATGAGATTAACCCCCCGAAGAGCGGCTTTGAGTCCGGCAGCATCGCCATCAAACAAAAGCGTAATGTTATTGGTAAATCTTTTTACCAGTTTTATTTGGTCTATGGTAAGTGAAGTACCGGAAGAAGCGACTACATTTTCAATCCCTGCCTGATGCATGGAAATGACGTCGGTGTACCCTTCAACTAGTAAACAGCGGTTCTTTTTTACAATGCCGTTCTTGGCGTAGTACATCCCATAAAGAACTTTACTCTTGTGGTAAATTTCACTTTCTGGAGAGTTGAGGTACTTGGCAGCTTTTACATTGCTTTTTAATATTCTTCCGCCAAAACCTAATACTCTTCCTGATAAGGAGCGAATGGGAAACATAACGCGACCGTGAAAGCGATCGTAGTTTCTTGATTCTTTAGGAATGGTAAGTCCTGTTTTTTCAAGAAACTCAATTTTATAGCCCTCTTTAAGCGCGTAGGTACTGAAGGCATCGCTTTTTTCTGGACTGAAGCCTAACTGAAACTTTTTGAGCGTTTCTTCCCTGAAACCACGTTCTTTAAAATAGCTCAGACCAATGGCTCGCCCTTCATCGGTATTGAAAAGTTGTTCTTGGAAATATTCGTTCGCCGTATTACTCACGATGAACATACTTTCTCTATCGTTCGCCGCTTCCTCTTGTTCGGGTGTACGAACGGTTTCTTCAATGAAGATGTTGTATTTACTCGCAAGATATTTTAGCGCCTCTGGATAGGTGAAATGTTCATGATCCATCACGAAGTTCACCGAATTCCCTCCTTTACCACAGCCAAAACACTTGTAGATGCCTTTAGCAGGAGAAACGGTAAAAGATGGCGTTTTTTCGTCGTGAAAAGGGCAATTCCCTAGTAGGTTAACTCCTCTTTTTTTGAGATGTACAAAATCACCTACAACCTCGTCTATTCGGGCGGTTTCAAAAATAAGGTCTATGGTTTCCTTTGGAATCAATGCTACGGATTTAGATAGCTAAAATACTAAAATTAGTTATTGTTTGTTGTCATCTACCCTTGCGGTTATTTCTGTTAAAATTTTGACCTAGATGTGGTTTATGTCTAGATCACATAAACGGCTTAATGTTGTATAAAGACAACCACCATTTACATGTTAATCACACTTCATTTGGCGTAAAAAACCTATCTTTGCCCCTCTCAAAAAAAGACCTGCTAAGGTCTTGTAAATTTGCAGATTAGGAATTATGGCAGAGTACAATTTTAACGGTATAGAAGACAAGTGGCGAAAGCGTTGGGCAAAAGAAAAAACCTTTCAGGTAGAGGCGAATTCTGACAAGCCTAAATATTACGTTTTGGACATGTTCCCTTATCCTTCTGGTGCTGGACTGCATGTAGGGCATCCCTTAGGTTACATTGCATCGGATATTTATTCGCGTTACAAACGCTTGAAAGGATATAATGTACTGCACCCAATGGGATATGATTCATTTGGCCTGCCTGCTGAGCAATATGCCATTCAGACGGGGCAACACCCTGCGATAACTACGGAAGAAAATATTGCGCGTTACCGAGAGCAAATGGATAAGATTGGCTTTTCATTTGATTGGGATAGAGAGGTGCGAACTTCGGAACCCAATTATTACAAGTGGACCCAATGGATTTTTAAGCAAGTTTTTAATTCTTGGTATTGTAAGGAAGCCGATCAAGCGAAGCCGATTGAAACATTAATAGAGCGCTTTGGGCAAGAAGGAAATGCTTCCGTAAAAGCCGAATGTGATGAGACGGAAGTCTTTTCATCGGATGAATGGCATTCCAAAACAGCAAAAGAGCAAGAAGAAATCTTATTGGCCTACCGATTGGCTTTTCGTTCGGAAACAATGGTGAACTGGTGTTCTGAATTGGGAACCGTTTTGGCAAATGATGAGGTGAAAGACGGATTGTCTGAGCGCGGAGGACATCCGGTAGTTCAAAAAAGAATGATGCAGTGGTCCATGCGAATTACGGCCTATGCTCAACGTTTGTTGGATGGCTTAGAGACTGTGGATTGGACGGATGCCATTAAGGAACAACAAAGAAATTGGATTGGTCGTTCGGAAGGAGCTTCCATTCGTTTTGAATTGGAAAGTGACGCACTTTCTTCGGATGAAGATCTCGAAATAGAAGTATTTACCACGCGTCCCGACACCATTTTTGGAGTGTCTTACATGACGCTTGCCCCGGAGCATGAATATGTGTCTCGGATTACAACTGATGAGTACAAAGCCGGTGTTCAAGAGTATATCGATCAAACGAAAAAGCGTTCTGAGCGCGATCGGATGTCGGATGTAAAAACCGTTTCTGGGCAATTCACGGGAGCTTATGTGAAAAACCCTTTTACTGGAGCTAAAATTCCCGTATGGATTGGAGATTATGTGTTAGCAAGCTATGGAACAGGTGCAGTAATGGCGGTTCCAGCCCATGACACACGTGATTTTGCTTTTGCAAAGCATTTTGACTTACCCCTTCTACAAGTAATATCTGGGGGTAATTTACCCCATGAATCGCATGACGGTAAAGTAGGGACCATCTTAAATTCAGACTTTCTGGATGGACTGGAGGTACAAGAAGCGACAAAAGTAATTATTGAGAAGATTGAAGAAAAGGGCATTGGATACGGAAAAATCCAATACCGTATTCGTGATGCGATTTTTTCTCGTCAGAGGTATTGGGGAGAACCTTTTCCAATTTATTTTGAAGATGGATTGCCAAAGGCAATGGCCGACAAGGATCTACCTTTGACTTTACCAGCTGTAGAAAAATACTTACCCACTGAGGATGGGGAACCACCATTGGCACGAGCTGAAAAGTGGATAACCCCTGAAGGGAATGCCTTAGAAACGAATACCATGCCAGGTTGGGCCGGTTCTTCGTGGTACTTTTTACGTTACATGGATGCTACGAACGATGGCGCATTTGTGTCTAAAGAGGCAGAATCTTATTGGAAAAATGTAGATCTCTACATCGGTGGTTCGGAGCATGCTACCGGACACTTATTGTATTCTCGCTTTTGGATGAAATTCTTATTTGATATGGGCTTCGTTTCCGAGCAGGAACCCTTCAAAAAGATGATTAATCAGGGAATGATTTTAGGTCGTTCGAACTTTGCTTACCGCATTAAGGACACCAACACCTTTGTTTCTTACGGACTTAAAGATCAACATGAAACGACACCGATCCATGTAGATGTAAACATGGTCGAGAATGATGTTTTAGATGTGGAAGCCTTTAAAGCATGGCGTTCTGATTTTGCTGATGCCGAATTTATTCTTGAGGATGGCGCTTACAAATGTGGGGCAGAGGTAGAGAAGATGTCCAAGTCGAAGTACAATGTGGTTAGTCCGGACCTGATCGTTGAGAAATATGGTGCTGATACACTTCGTATGTATGAAATGTTTTTAGGCCCCTTAGAGCAATTTAAGCCTTGGAATACCAATGGTATTTCCGGTGTAAATAACTTCTTGCGCAAGCTATGGCGCTTGTTCCAGGATGCAGAAGGAAATTTTGTGGTTTCCGATGCTGCGCCTTCAAAAGAAGAATTGAAAATACTTCATAAAACGATCAAGAAAGTTGCCGAGGATATTGAAGCTTTTTCTTTCAATACGACAGTAAGTACGTTCATGGTTTGCGTTAATGAGTTGACTGCTCAAAAGTGCAATAAGCGATCTATTCTGGAACCATTAGTGATTTTGATTTCATCATACGCACCTCACATTGCCGAAGAATTATGGGAGCAATTAGGACATGCGGACGGTGTTACGTATCAGACCTTCCCAGCATTTAACGCATCCTACTTGGTAGAGAGTTCGCACTTGTATCCGGTTTCTTTCAATGGAAAGATGCGTTTCAAGGTGGAGTATCCGTTGGATATGGACAGAGCTGAGATTGAGAAACAAATCCTAGCGCACGAAAAGTCAGTTCATTACTTGGATGGCAAGTCACCCAAAAAGGTGATTATCGTACCTAAGAAAATCATCAATATTGTAGTTTAAAAATCTTTAAGGTTATTTATTCTACGAATGCAGGGTCCTCTCACGATGTGGGGGGGCTTTTTTGTTTAGGAGACCGGAGAATAATGACCAATTGATAATGGCTAATTAATAATTGTTAGACCGGAGAAGAAGGTGTTTTGGTACTAGGAATGGATAAATAATAACTTAAAACTTTTTTGACCGCAAGACAACTTAAACCCCGAAGGGATGGTATCAAGAGTGACAATCTTCTATGATTTAATCCATTCACGAGGATTTGTGAGTACTTCAATCAACCTGGCTTCTTCGGTACCTTTTTCTGTTTGGAAATCGTAGTCCCAGCGAACGGTAGCCGGAAGACTCATTAAAATAGATTCTGTTCTACCTTTGGTTTTGATACCGAAATGCGTTCCTCTGTCGTGGAGCAGATTGAATTCTACGTAGCGACCACGTCGGATCTCCTGCCAGTATTTTTGTTCTTCGGTGTACGTCTCTTCCTTGTGCTTTTCAACAATAGGAACATAAGCATCCACAAAGCAGTTTCCGGCATCTATTTGGAAGGCTAAGAGTTGTTCCCAGCTCATGCTTTCATCTTCTTGCAGATAGTCGTAGAAGATGCCGCCAATACCACGAGTTTCATCTCTATGGCTATTGAAGAAATAAGCGTCGCAGGCTTTTTTGAATTCCGGATAGTAATTGCTGTTGTGCTTGTCGCACATGTTTTTCATCACCTGATGGAAATGCACGGCATCTTCTTCTATTAAATAATATGGTGTAAGATCAGCACCACCGCCAAACCATCGTTTCACAATAGTACCTTTGCCATCGTACATTTCAAAATAGCGCCAGTTGGCGTGTACGGTTGGCACTTTTGGGCTTTCCGGATGAATCACCAATGAGAGTCCACAAGCGTAAAAGCTTGCCTCGTTTACCCCAAACTTTTCTTTAAATACTTCCGGAAGTTCACCGTGAACGATGGAGGTGTTTACGCCACCTTTTTCGAAGACCTTTCCCTTGGCAATAACGCGTGTTTTTCCACCGCCACCACCGGGACGTTCCCAGGCATCTTCGATAAACTTAGCCTTACCATCTGCTTTTTCCAAAGCTTGGCAAATGCGATCTTGAAGATCGAAAAGATGTTTGGTAAAGGTTTCTTTAATATTCATTTAGCTGTAGCTTTTAACGGCATTGATGAATGCTCTGGCATGGTCAACAGGAACATCCGGTAAAATACCGTGACCCAGGTTTACAATGTATCGGTCTTTCCCAAAACGGTCGATCATTTCCTTTGCCCATTGTTCGATCTTAGGGATCGGGGCGTACAATCTGGAAGGATCGAAATTCCCCTGAATGGTTACATCTGTTCCTAAAACTTTACGTGCCATTTCAGGTGTTACGGCCCAGTCGATACCAATACCGTTGGCGCCTGTGGCTTTTAATTCTTCCAAAGCATACCACGAACCTTTAGCGAATAGGATATTCGGAACCGTACATTCGGCAACAATTTGCTTTAAGTACGGGTAAGAGAATTCCATAAAGTCATCCGGGCTTAATAAACCAGCCCAAGAGTCGAACAATTGAAATGCCTGTGCGCCTGCCTTGATCTGGGCTTTCATGTACGCAATGGTAGTATCGGTAATTTTTTGCAATAAGATCTTTGCAGCTTCCGGTTGCTCAAAGCAAAAACGCTTGGCCTCAGAAAAGTCTTTGGAGCCTTTTCCCTGAACCATGTAACAAAGGAGCGTCCACGGAGCACCGGCAAAGCCGATCAATGGAACTTCACCTTTTAAGTCCATACGTGTTTGCTTGATCCCTTCCATGACATAAGCAAGTGCTACATCCACATCCGGGATTTGAATGGCCTCTGCATCAGCAAGAGTTTTAACGGTTTTTGGAAGTTGAGGACCTACACCCGGAACCATGTCTACATGGTATCCCATAGCCATAGGAACCACTAAAATATCAGAGAATAAAATCGCGGCATCGGTGCCTACCTGCCAGATGGGCATGGTGGTGATCTCTGATACCAGATGAGGGGTTTCACAGCGTTCAAAGAAGGTGTATTTTTCTCGTAAAACTCTGTAATCAGGTAAAAAACGGCCGGCCTGACGCATCATCCATACCGGTGGTCTTTCAACAGTTTCACCTTTTAAGGCTCTTAGTAAGAGGTCATTTTTTAATTCCGGAAACTCCATTTGTTATTTGTTTTCTGTTGTGTATTGTTCGAGCATGGCTTCAAAGGAAGCTTCTGCTGCTGTATTTATTTTTTGTACGCCTTTCTTACGAAGGGCATTTGCTGTTGTATCTCCGATACTGTAATAATCGATCTCAGTAGGGAATGGGTTCATCATGGCAAAAGATTCTACAGCCGAAGGGCTCATAAAAAAGAGGGCATCTCCTTTTTGAGCAGGGATCATTTTAGGTTCTAAAAGGGTGTGGTAAACCACTTCTTCTTTTAGCTGAACTCCTTTTTTAGCAAGGTATTCGGGCAATTCGTTTCGGCGGATGTTCCCGCAAAAGAATAGTGCCGATCTAATGCCGTCATCAGCGATCGTTTCAGCCAAACTCAGTGCTGTTTCTGAATCGCCGCTTTTGGGTTCAAAGCCTTTTTCTTTCAGTGCATTTGCGGTTTGCTTTCCGGAAGCATACACTTTGCCGGTGAAGTTCGTTTGAATAAGATTTTTCACCGCATTTTGGCTGGTGAAGATCCAGGCTTCGACTTCGGGCAATTCTTTTGGAAAATTTAGATATTGAATTTTAGTCAGGGCGACTTCTTTAATTCCAAGACCTATATTTTGGGCACAGGCTTTTTGTCGCTCATTAAGCGATCTCGTGATCCATATTTGCCCTTTCTGATCCATTTAGTGCAGACGCTTTTCTTTAGGAAGTTTGTCGATGATGTCTTTGGCACCTCTTTTCAGAGCGTGTTCAGCGGCTTCAAGACCTAAGTCATGTACCAAAAGTGCATCTTTTTCTAATTTCACTTCAATTTTGATCTCACCCTCAGGATCCATTACAAGAGCGTGAAGCTTCAAGATCCCATCTTCTACTTTTGCATAAGCACCGATGGGTGCAGAACAACCTCCATTTAATCGATTTAGGAAATCTCTTTCGATGCCGGTACACAAAGCGGTTTCCTTATGGTGGAATCCCTTGCAAATCGTTGTAGTTGTCTTATCATCTTCTCTACAAACTATGGCAACGGCTCCTTGCGCAGGTGCAGGGACCATCCAGTCTAAAACCATAGCAATTTCGTGGTCGAGATTCAGGCGTTCTAATCCTGCAGCAGCAAAAATAGCACCGTCCCAATTGCTTTCTCTCAGTTTTTTGATGCGTGTTTGCACATTACCTCGAATGTCGCAGGTGCTGTGCTTTTCGTAGCGGTCGATCCACTGTGATTTCCGTCTGTTGGAACTTGTGGCGATCAAACCGGCATAGTCTTTATCATTTAGGAAATCGGTGTTTTCACGAACGACCAATACATCAAAAGGGTTGCCTCTTTCCATGACGGAACAGAGTGTAATCCCTTCGGGTAGGTCGGTCGGGATATCTTTATGAGAATGAACGGCAATATCGATCTTTCCGGCAACAAGTGCATCGTCCAAAGCTTTGGTAAACACCCCTTTTCCACCCATAAGCGGCAGGGGCGTATCGAGTACTTTATCGCCTTCCGATTCGATCAATACCAATTCGGAAGCCTGTCCTAAAGCGCTTAATTCTTCCTGCACTTTATGTGCTTGCCATAAGGCCAGTTTGCTTTTTCGGGTTCCTATGCGGATCATGGGTTCAGTTTAAACATTTCTTCGATCATCTTTACCACTTCGTCGGAATGGCGGTATTTAGATTTGATGTATTCTGTAGCCTGATTGGCAATTTTATTTACTACGCTAGTTGCTAATTTATTGGCTTTTTTAATCTCTTCTTCACTCAAACGGAATTTTTGCTGCTCAAGTTCATCCGTTCTGTAACGGTGTAATTTTTCTCGTAAAGCCTGAATCACAGGTGACAGATCGCGCATTAACACCCAGTCATAGAATTCGTTTTTATGAATATTGATGATGGTACGTGCTTTAGGAATGTTCTTGCGACGCATGGCCAATGTCTCATCCTGTATGTTATTCAGTTGATCCATATCAATCAGCTCTATTCCATCTTGCTGTTCAACCTTTGGGTCTATGTTTCTGGGGACTGATAAATCGACCAGCAACATTTCTTTGTTTAAAGCTTCGAAGTGTTCTGTGCCAACTGTGTACTCAGGGGCACCGGTGGCAACGATTAAAATATCAGTATCTGTTAATTCTTTTTTCAAGTCTTCAATGTTGGCAACGCTAAAACCCAGAGGCTTTGCAATGGCTTCTGCTTTCGCACGCGTACGATTGATGAGGACCATTTCTTTGTGTGGGTGCTTAAGTAGGTTTTTAGCTGTGGTTTCTCCAATCTCACCTGTGCCTAACAATACTATTTTTTTGTCTCTGAGGCTTTTGTAGCGTTCTTTGATGAACAGAATGGCCCCATGTGCAACAGAAGCAGGACCCTCATTTATGGCGGTATCTGTGCGAACATCCTTGTAGGCTTGCATCACAAATTGCATCAAACGATGGGTGTAACCATCCAACATTTCCTTTTGGGAGGCGTACTTTACAGCATCTTTTACCTGACTTACAATTTGCAGGTCGCCCAACATCAGAGAGTCTAAACCACAACACAGTTCAAAAAGATGGTGTACGGCGTCGTCTCCAGAAAGTTGAAAATGATACGTATCGAACTCTTCCTGACTCGCGTCATTGTATTTTGCGAAAAGTTCTTTAAGTAGGAAGCTGTTATGGCTGTGTGCAAAGAATTGAGCTCTATTGCAGGTACTCACAATGAATAGAGCATCTATTTCTAAAGCGCGGGCATCCTCCAGGATTTGATCAATAGCTTCCGGGCTAAAACTGAATTTCTCGCGAATGTCTATTGGAGTTTTCCAATGACTGATTCCTAGAGTTATAAATTTATTCTTTGCTTGACTCAAATCCTACTTGCGTTGATTACCACAAAAATACGAGCCTTTTCTCAATTATTGAACACAAAACTCAAGACTTTTGTAGTGTACTTGATATTCGAGTGAAGCTATTGTTGAGAAATCTAATAGTTTCAATATAAATTGATAAGTACGATCGCTTTTCAAAACAATCTGGCTTTAGCAAAAACGAAATAATTATCTTTGCGGCTATGACAAAAAAACGTCTGGCTATATTAGGCTCAACAGGCTCAATAGGTACTCAAGCTTTGAGTGTTGTTGTGGCGCAGAATGAACGCTTTGAAGTGGAGGTTTTGACGGCTCATAGCAATGCCGATTTATTGATTGAACAAGCCATCGTTCATCAACCCAATGTGGTGGTTATTGGCGAAGAAAGTCTGTATGACAAGGTCTATTCAGCACTCGATGTACACCACATAAAGGTTTATGCCGGTGACGAGGCCCTTTCGCAAGTGGTGCAGATGGATTCTGTAGACTTAGTACTTACTGCCTTGGTAGGATACGCAGGGTTAATTCCGACTTTAGCAGCCATAGATGCGGGTAAAAATATTGCCTTAGCGAATAAGGAGACTTTAGTGGTTGCAGGTGAGTTGGTTACACAAAGAGCTAAGGATAAAGGAGTAAACATTTACCCTGTAGATTCTGAGCATTCCGCTATTTTCCAGTGTTTGGCAGGAGAATTCCACAATACGATTGAGAAAATTACGTTAACTGCTTCGGGGGGTCCTTTTAGAGGAATGAGTCGAGATACTTTGATAAAGGTGACTAAAGCACAGGCTTTGAAACATCCCAATTGGGATATGGGAGCTAAGATCACCATTGATTCGGCAAGCATGATGAACAAAGGTTTGGAGGTGATTGAAGCGAAATGGTTGTTTGGGTTGAAGCCTGAGCAAATTGAAGTAATCGTGCATCCACAATCTATAGTTCATTCCTTGGTTCAGTTTGAAGACGGATCCATGAAGGCTCAGCTCGGATTGCCCGACATGAAACTACCCATTCAATATGCCTTGGCGTACCCAGATCGTTTGCCGAATAATTTTGAACGATTCAATTTTATGGATTATCCGAATTTGACTTTTGAACAGCCTGACCTAGATACCTTTAGAAATTTACAATTGGCCTATGACGCCCTCGAAAAAGGAGGGAATACCCCCTGTGTTTTGAACGCAGCGAATGAGGTTGTGGTAGACGCATTTTTAAAAGATAAAGTTGGGTTTTTACAGATGTCGGATATCCTTGCAGATACGCTACAAAAATGTACATTTGTCAAACGACCTTCATTAGAAGATTACATAGCTTCGGATGCCGAAGCACGCAGAATAGCAACAGACAAGATTTAATACAATGACTGAAACATTGATTCAAGCTGCTCAGTTTTTTCTAAGCCTCTCCATACTTATTGTTTTACACGAATTAGGGCATTTTATACCCGCCAAATTATTCAAGACGAGAGTTGAAAAGTTTTACTTATTCTTCGACCCTTATTTTTCATTGTTCAAGAAAAAAATAGGGGGTACGGAATACGGTATTGGCTGGTTACCTCTTGGAGGTTACGTGAAAATATCCGGAATGATTGATGAGTCGATGGATAAGGAACATCTTAACAAAGAACCTCAACCTTGGGAATTTCGATCGAAACCCGCATGGCAGCGACTCATTATTATGGTGGGTGGAGTTGCTGTAAATGTGCTTTTGGCGATGTTTATTTATGCCATGATCTTATTTACTTGGGGTGATGCATACTTAAAAACAGAAAATGTAAAATATGGGGTTGAGTGTTCTGAATTGGCCAAAGAAATAGGTTTTCAAAATGGAGATAAGATCTTAGAAATTGAGGGCGTGTATTACGAGAATTTTGCTGAAGTTCCAGAGGCAATTCTAATTTCAGGAGCATCAGAGGTGCTTGTTGACCGAAACGGTGAAACGGTTTCAATATCTATTCCTTCTAACATTATTGAGCAATTGATCGAGAGAAATAGTAAGAAAGGCTTTATAAATATCGCTTTACCCTACATAGCCCATAAATTCAGTAAAGGTTCTGTTGCAGAAGCTGCTGGAATCCAAGCGGGAGATCAATTTATAGCGATAAATGGTGAGGAGGCTCAGTATTTTTCAGACTATATAAGTAGATTACCAAGTTTAGCCAATCAAGAGGTAGACATATCTGTTTTACGAAATCGTGACACTTTACACTTTGACATGACCCTAGGCACAAATGCGAAAATGGGTGTTTATGCCGTTCCGGCTAATGAATTAATTACCTACGACAGGAGAGAATACGGCTTTTTTGAGTCGTTTCCAGCAGGTACATCTAGGGCAGTAAATACTTTGGACTCATACGTACAGCAAATGAAATTGATGTTGAACCCAGAAACCGGAGCTTGGAAAGGAATGGGTGGGTTTATAAGTATTGGTAAAATGTTTGCACCCGTATGGGACTGGCAGTCTTTTTGGAATTTTACGGCTTTTCTTTCCATCGTTTTAGCCTTTATGAATATTTTACCGATTCCAGCATTGGATGGCGGGCATGTGATGTTCCTTATCGGCGAGATGATCACAGGCAGAAAACCATCTGATAAATTATTAGAATATGCACAAATAGTAGGGTTTTTGATTTTGGTTGGCTTGCTCCTTTTTGCAAATGGTCAGGACATCGTCAAACTCCTCAAATAACAATTTTTTAATTTTATAGTTTAATTTTAAGGTAAATAGAATGAATAATTATGGGATAAAGGAAGCCCTTGATGTCTTGGGCTTGTCTAAATCGAACAAAGGTTCTTCTACAGGGAAGACTTGGTTGCAATCGATAACAACCAAATCAATCAGTTCGTATTCTCCAGTTGATGGAGCGTTGGTTGGTAAGGTAGGTATTACATCAAAACAAGATTATGAGCTTGTAGTAAACAGCGCTATTGCAGCATTCAAAGATTGGAGAATGTTGCCTGCTCCTCAGCGAGGAGAGATCGTTCGTCAGTTTGGGAACAAATTGCGAGTTTACAAAGAACCTTTAGGAAAGCTGGTTTCTTACGAAATGGGGAAATCCTACCAGGAAGGTTTAGGAGAAGTTCAGGAGATGATTGATATCTGTGATTTTGCTGTTGGACTTTCGCGTCAGCTAAATGGGATGACCATGCACTCTGAGCGCCCGCGGCATCGCATGTACGATCAGTACCACCCCTTAGGTGTTGTCGGCATCATTTCTGCTTTTAATTTTCCGGTAGCGGTTTGGGCTTGGAATACGGCATTGGCATGGGTATGTGGGAATGTATGCATCTGGAAGCCCTCGGAAAAAACACCGATGTGTGGTGTGGCCTGTCAGAACATCATGGCTCAGGTTTTGCGAGAAAATGATTTGCCAGAAGGCATTTGCACTTTAATTAATGGTGATGCTGAAGTGGGAGAATGGATGACAAATGATAAGCGCATTCCTCTGATTTCTGCTACGGGCTCTACTCGTATGGGAAGAACGGTAGGCGCAACAGTAGCAAAGCGTTTCGGCAAGACCATCTTGGAACTTGGAGGCAATAATGCGATTATTGTAACGCCCGACGCCGATATCGAAATGACCATCATCGGTGCCGTATTTGGTGCCGTAGGTACCGCAGGACAACGTTGTACATCTACACGTCGTTTGATTATTCATGAAAGTATTTACGATACCGTTAAGGAAAAATTAGTCGCCGCCTACAAACAGTTGCGTATCGGCAACCCACTGGATGAAAACAATCATGTGGGACCTCTTATCGATACCGATGCTGTGCGTACCTACAACAGGGCATTAGAAGCTGTAGATGAAGTGGGTGGTAATGCCCTAGTCGTAGGAGGTGTATTGGAAGGAGAAGGATATGAATCCGGTTGCTATGTGAAGCCGTCAGTGGTAGAAGCTAAAAACAGCTATGCTATTGTTCAAAACGAAACTTTTGCCCCCATTTTGTATTTGCTAAAGTATTCAAACCTTGATGAGGCGATAGAAATGCAAAATGACGTACCTCAGGGCTTGTCTTCGGCAATCATGACGACGAACTTAAGAGAGGCAGAGCAATTTTTATCTCATGCCGGATCAGACTGTGGAATTGCTAACGTAAACATCGGCACTTCGGGTGCTGAAATCGGTGGTGCTTTCGGAGGTGAAAAAGAGACTGGAGGAGGAAGAGAGTCTGGCTCAGATGCATGGAAGGCTTATATGCGACGTCAAACCAATACGATTAATTATTCTGCAGAGTTGCCTTTGGCTCAAGGAATCAAGTTCGATCTGTAAGAGCGATTTTATTTCACATATCATAAACCTCTCGCAGAAATGCGAGGGGTTTTTTTGTGCCCAGATATCAGCCGTCAGTAAAAAGCTTTTCATCAAATTGCCACCCTTCGATCCCGAAGCTTCGAGGCAGGATGACAATATTTAGGTGACAGTTAAAACAATATCCATACACTTAAATTTTGTAATTTCATGGTTTTTAAAACACCAATGGATTTAATTTAAAGAACTCATGAACGTCAAGATAAAACGCAGATACACTCCTATTGAACGACTATTAAATCCTTTAAATCGTCTGTTTCAAAATCAATCTACCTCTGCCATAATTACTTTTTTAGCTGTTGTTGTTGCCATGATCTGGGCAAATTCTGATTGGAGTGAATCGTATTCGCATTTGTGGCATACTCCTTTGGCCTTTACGATTGGATCTTTCACCATTTCCGAGTCCTTACATACCTGGATCAATGATGGTTTGATGGCTATTTTCTTTTTTATCGTTGGATTAGAGATAAAACGAGAATTGTTTGGTGGAGAATTGTCTTCTCCAAGAAAAGCGATTCTTCCCATTTCAGCTGCTTTTGGTGGAATGGTTATTCCTGCACTTGTTTACGTTTTCTTTAATCAAGATACGCCGGCTGAAAATGGTTGGGGGATTCCAATGGCTACAGACATTGCCTTTTCGTTGGGAATTTTATCGCTTTTGGGAAAACGTGTACCTATTTCATTGAAGATTTTCCTAACTGCTTTGGCTATTGTGGATGATTTAGGGGCCGTATTAATTATCGCTTTTTTCTACACTTCAGATATTTATGTTTACGATTTAATGTGGGGGTTTGTTTTTCTAATGGTGTTAATGCTTGGTAATTTTGTGGGTATTAGAAATCAGTTATTTTACATGGTTGTTAGTATTGGGGGTTTGTGGCTGGCATTCTTTTTCTCAGGAGTGCATCCTACCATTGCGGGAGTTTTAGCTGCTTTTGCCATTCCAGGCAGAGTTAAGATTAATGAAAAAGTATTTTTAGATAATATGGCAACCTTAACGACGATGTTTAAGAAAGCGAACCCTAACGATAATAAGTTTGTGACTAACGAACAGATGGAAATTTTAGAGACCATAAACGAAGTGAGTACCGATGCAGCGACACCTCTTCAGAAGGTAGAACATTCCTTAAGCGGTTTTGTTTCTTTTATTGTACTTCCACTTTTTGCACTGGCCAATACGGGTATTTCTATTCATGGAGAAGGCCTTTCTGTGTTACTGCACCCTGTAAGTTTAGGTATTGGATTAGGCTTGATTTTAGGTAAATTTATTGGAATTGTTGGCTTATCAAAATTAATGGTTGCCTTGGGACTTGCTGAACTGCCTGATAAATCTACCTGGCATCATATTTACGGTGTAGCCTTCCTTGCGGGGGTTGGATTTACCATGTCTTTGTTTATTTCTGATCTGGCATTCACGGATGATCATATTATCCACTTGTCTAAAATAAGTATTCTTGTTTCCTCAGCTTTAGCTGGGCTCATTGGCTATCTTATTTTACGGTACAAAACGAAGTAATGTACGGTTAGATCAGAGGCCAGGAATCTTTTACAACGAAACCTGATGATTTAAAAATCCCATTTTTGTAGGTTGTCAGGTAAATACTTCGTGGGCTTAGCTCTAATTCTTGTTTTAAAGTATTTAGACACTCTTTTTTGGTCAATATTTTTTTAGGTAGGGTGGGTGTGCTTAGCCACTCATCTTTATGTATCAGGGCAAACTGATGGGTGTCGGTTAAAAATTCTTCAGCTTCTTTTAGGTAGATCCACCAAGACCTGGCATGATCCGGATGTATGTTTTCCCAGGGAATACATGCTTGTTTTGGATGGTAGTAAAGAAAACCTTTCACAAATAATTTTGTTTGCACATGTGGGATGTTTAATTCTGACAATAGGCTTTTGCCTTCCTCGCTTTCCAGTATTTTACATTGGTGTTCTTTGAGCTTTTGAATTTTAAGATGTAAGTAATCGTTGGCATTGGGTCCTATGTATGTCGTTTTGCCACCTGTATTTATTGCCAGGTAGAACTTTACCGCCAGTTCCCAGTGTTGATAGACTTTTATTTTTTCATCATAAACGATTAAATCTACTTCCCCTAAAGTGTGCTTCTTATTCGTTCTTAGAGGTATATTGTTAGCAACAATTTCAAATCGTTCGGATCGTTGCAGCCAGAAAAAGATCAATTGCTCAAAGTAATGCCCCAAGCGTCTCGTGTTTTTCGTATTCATAAAATCCACAAGTGGTTTTGGGTTTCGGTCCCACTGTATGAGTTGAGGTTCAAATTTGAGATATTCATCACGAAGCACACCTTCGTCCAACACAAGCTCATCCTTCAAAAGTCCTTGTGAACACACAGACCAGGCCAGGTCTCTAACAGTTTTATGTTTAAAGGTTTTCCACATACGCACTAAATGTACAAAATGTCAGTGATCAGCAGTTGGCTATTCGTTGACCCCCTAGAGGGCTTCTTAAAAGTTAAAGATTAAAAGTTAAAAATTAAAAGTTGTTGTGCCGGAGAAACACCCCTGCAGTCCCCTCAAGGGGACAATCTGTTTTTTAAAAAAGCATGTCACTCTGAGCTTGTCGAAGAGCGGCATGCGTTTAATTTTCAATTGCCGTCCTTCGACAAGCTCAGGATGACAATTGATCTAATTCAAAAACATCTCCGGGTTCGGTACAAACCGTACTAACAGAAAAATTTCGTTCTTTTGTGTCGCACAAGTTTACTTAACAGAGTACCAAATGATTATTTGATCATTAACGAAAGACAATAAATACAAACAGATGAAATTAAAGTGGATAACAGGAGGTTTAGGTTGGATGTTTGCCGGACCTATGGGCGCATTGTTGGGCTATGCATTGGGGTCTTTGTTCAGCAAAGCGGATGAGCAGGAAAAGTTCCAACGCCATTATCAAAATATGAGTCAGCCGGCAGCTCAGTTTGAGATCAGCTTATTGATTTTAGCTGCTTATGTGATTAAAGCTGATGGTAAGGTGGATCAAAGAGAATTGGACTATGTTCGGGCGCAATTCAAACAAATGTTTGGTGCTCGTCGTGCCGAGGAAAGTTTCAAAGTCTTTAAGCATATTATCAATAGTAAAGAGGTTTCCCTTCGTCAAATTTGTTTACAGATTGATAAACATGTTTCACACGCACAACGACTGCAATTGATCCATTTCCTGTATGGAATATCTAAAGCCGACGGTCACATAGATGCTAAAGAGGTTGAGATCATTGAAAAGATCGGGGCTTACATGTACATTAATGCCCGTGATCTGGCTTCTATTAAAGCGATGTTCTACAAAGAGCCAAAGCAGAATTACAAAATTTTGGAACTTGACCCAAAGGCTAGTGATGCTGAGGTGAAAAAAGCGTACCGTAAAATGGCGATGAAGTATCACCCTGATAAGTTGAGTGACTTAAGTGAAGCCCAGCAAAAAATGGGACAAGAAAAGTTTCTAAAAGTTCAGGAGGCCTACGAAGCCATCAAGAACGAAAGAGGAATCAGTTAATGACCAATTAATAATGGTTAGATCGGAAAATAAAAAGGAAGAAAAATCATCTAATGTGTCAAAAATAAAAATGCCCCAAGCTTTCACTTGAGGCATTTTTTATGTTTAAAAGTAGACTTACTTTTCAGACTTTAATGAGGCTCCTAAGAACTCACGGTTCATAAGTGCAATATTATCTAAAGAAATTCCTTTCGGACATTGTACCTCACAGTCACCCGTGTTGGTACAGTTACCAAATCCAAGTTCATCCATCTTTTCCACCATGTTTAAAGCACGCTCTTGTGCTTCTACTTTACCTTGTGGTAAAAGAGCCAGATGAGAGATCTTAGCCGATGTAAACAACATCGCCGAAGAATTTTTACAGGTTGCCACACAAGCACCACAACCAATACAAGTTGCTGCATCGAATGCCGCATCTGCATCTGCTTTAGGCACAGGAAGTGCGTTGGCATCTTGTGTATTTCCGGAAGTGTTTACAGAAACGTAACCACCTACCTGAATAATGGCATCGAAAGCCGTACGGTCAACAACGAGATCTTTAATGACAGGGAACGCGGCAGCTCTCCATGGCTCAATGTAAATGGTGTCACCATCTTTAAATGAACGCATGTGTAACTGACAGGTAGTGATCAGATCTTCAGGGCCATGAGGCTCTCCGTTGATGTACATAGAACAAGAACCACAAATTCCTTCACGACAGTCGTGGTCGAAAGCGATCGGATCGTCTCCTTTCTCAATAAGTTCCTCGTTTAATACGTCGATCATTTCTAAGAAAGACATGTCCGGAGAAATATCAGACATCTTGTATTCTACAATACGTCCTTTGTCTTCTGCGCCATTCTGACGCCAAACTTTAAGTGTAAGATTCATCCCGGCCATTATTTGTAACTTCTTTGTTTCAACTCAATATTTTCGAACTTCAGATCTTCTTTATGAAGTTCAGGTGTTTCATTGTCACCTTTGTATTCCCATGCAGCCACGTAGGTGTAATCTTCATCGTTACGCAATGCTTCACCTTCGGTGGTTTGGTGTTCCTCACGGAAGTGACCCCCACACGATTCTTCACGACTCAATGCATCGCGACACATCAAGTCTCCTAATTCAATGAAGTCGGCAACACGACCTGCTTTTTCCAATTCCTGATTAAAGCTGTTTTGAACTCCGGGAACTTTAACTTCTTTCCAGAACTCTTCGCGGATGGCTTTGATCTCTTCGATTGCTTCTTCAAGACCTTCTTTGTTACGTGCCATACCACATTTTTCCCACATCACTTTACCAAGTTTTTTGTGGAAGTAGTCAACGGACTTCGAACCTTTATTGTTCATAAAGAAGTCTAAGCGATCTTTAACAGCCTTTTCTGCTTTTTCAAATTCTGCATGCTCGGTAGAAATAGCTCCGGTACGGATATCATCTGCCAAGTAGTTCGAAATGGTGTAAGGCAATACGAAGTAACCATCGGCCAGACCTTGCATTAATGCAGAAGCTCCTAAACGGTTTGCGCCGTGATCGGAGAAGTTCGCTTCTCCGGCAGCAAACAATCCCGGAACGGCTGTTTGTAAGTTGTAGTCAACCCAAATCCCACCCATTGTGTAGTGGATGGCAGGGTAAATTTTCATTGGCATTTCGTAAGGATTCTCAGCCGTAATCTTCTCGTACATTTGGAATAAGTTTCCGTAGCGAGCTTCAACAGCATCTTTTCCTAAACGATTAATGGCATCAGAGAAATCTAAGAATACCGCTTGTCCTGTTTTGTTTACACCAAAACCGGCATCACAACGTTCTTTGGCAGCACGCGATGCAACATCACGGGGAACCAGGTTACCGAATGCAGGGTATCTTCTTTCTAGGTAGTAATCTCTATCGTCTTCAGCAATGTCAAGGGCTGTTTTTTCACCCTTAGCAATCGCTTGTGAGTCTTCTTTTTTCTTTGGCACCCAAATACGACCGTCATTACGAAGTGACTCTGACATCAAAGTCAATTTCGATTGGTGGTCTCCCGTTACCGGAATACATGTTGGGTGGATCTGTACATAACAAGAATTGGCAAAATGTGCTCCGTTCTTGTAGGACTTCCAAGCAGCAGTACAGTTAGAGCCCATCGCATTTGTCGAAAGGAAGAATACGTTTGAGTATCCACCTGATGCAACAACTACGGCGTGAGCTGAATGCTTTTCAATTTCGCCTGTGATTAGGTTACGGGCAATAATACCACGTGCTTTACCGTCGATCTTTACAATTTCCATCATTTCATGACGGTTGTACATCGTTACGGTACCCTTATTAATTTGACGGCTTAAAGCCTGGTACGCACCGATCAATAATTGTTGTCCGGTTTGACCTTTTGCGTAGAAGGTACGTTGTACCTGTACACCACCAAAAGAACGGTTGTCTAAAAGACCACCGTATTCGCGGGCAAAAGGAACTCCCTGAGCCACACATTGGTCGATGATGTTTGCAGAAACTTCTGCCAAACGGTACACGTTTGCTTCACGCGAACGGTAGTCACCACCTTTAA
>Ga0207964_1000043_pt1 | contig 51394 bp, 43 predicted proteins | sample Knorr_S23_td_250_FD_185608 | JGI IMG/M metagenome (GOLD analysis project Ga0207964, IMG submission 185608) | Marine microbial communities from Southern Atlantic Ocean transect - Knorr_S23_td_250_ad_251m_LV_A (SPAdes) (version 2) | ecosystem: Environmental > Aquatic > Marine > Oceanic | place...
TCAACACCAAAACAGTCCCCACGATATGGGATACCGTGAGTTTTTGGCTAAATTGGCGACACCCTTAATAGCGAGATTATCCAACAAAAGTCGCGGTTTAGATTTTGGCAGTGGCCCCGGCCCAACTCTTTCTATAATGCTTGAAGATCAGGGGCACAGCATGAAAGTGTATGATGTTTACTACGCCAAAGATGAGACAGTATTAGGGCAATCCTATGACTTTATAACTTCCACTGAGGTTGTCGAGCACCTTGCAAACCCTAAATTGGAGCTTGAGCGTTTATGGTCATTGATTGAGCCTGGCGGGTATTTAGGGTTGATGACTAAGCTTGTTGCCGACAAAAAGAGCTTTAGCAGTTGGCACTATAAGAATGATCCTACTCATATTGCTTTTTTCTCAAAAGACACATTCAATTATTTGGCTCGGCAGTGGGGAGCTACAGTTGAATATTTTGGTAATGATGTAATCATCTTTCAGAAATAGCGTTTCGTGCGTCCACAAAGGCTTTCACCGAACGACTGATGTCTTGCTCACTTGTGGCCCAAGAACAGACGCTGATTCGAATGACTTTTTTCCCCTTCCATATAGAGCTGCCGGCCCAGCACTCTCCGCTGGCCTGAATTTTTTCAAGCAGCTTTTGAGTCGTATCGTCATCGTCACTTGGCGCCACAAGTACTTGATTAAATACAACATCATTTATAATGGAAAAACCCGCGGCGCTAAGTTCCTGGGCAAATTGCACTGCACGTTCATGGAGACCGAAAACCAACGCATCGACCCCTGATTTGCCTAAATATTTAAGAGCGGCCCAGAGCTCCACGGCACGAGCCCGACGAGACATTTCAGGGGTGTACAGCATACCGTCGCGATTGTCACTGTAGCTTGAGGTTAGATAAGCCCCAGAAGCCTGCAATGCTGTTATTAGAGCCTCTTTATCACGGCAAAGTAAGATGCCACTATCGTAAGGGGTATTGAGAGTTTTGTGGCCATCAACTGACCAAGAATGTGCTTTGTGTACTCCTTTTGTTAGATGCTTTAATCGTTCCGTACCCGCGGCCCAGAGACCAAAAGCCCCATCGATATGTACCCAGGCGCCCACTGCATTGGCCTGATCGCATATATCGTCAAAGGGATCAAACGCGCCGGAGTTAACGTTTCCCGCCTGGAGCATCACGATACAAGTGTTGTCCAGTTGAGGTATTTGTGTAGTGTCGATACGACCCTGGTCGTCCCCTGCAACCCATTCAATGTTATCTAAACCAAAACCAAGCAGCGCCACCGCTTTAATCACGGCACCGTGAATATCTTGCCCGGCAATAATACGTACTGGTGGGGCGCCATTGTGGCCCTGCTTATTAAAGTCCCATCCCAAATTTTGATATATACGCAATCGGGCGGCAGCTAATCCGCAGAAGATTGCTGATGAGGATCCACTGACAAAACCGGCCACAGTGGATTCTGGAAGGCCCAGTAACTGCTGCAGCCAACGTTCGCAAATCTCCTCGAGTTTTGAGGTAATAGGGGACATTACTTGGAGAGCTGTATTTTGATCCCAAAAGTCGGTTAGCCATTTGGTGGCGAGTGTTACGGGTAGGACGCCTCCGGTAACAAAGCCAAAATAACGGCCTCCAGTATGTGCTGTTGTTGCGGGCGATCCGAGCCGGTGAAGTTGCTCGAGAATGTCGCTTGAGTTTCCGCTGTGGCTTGGCATATCTTCATTGAATTGAATAAGATCAGAGATAGCCTTATTGGAGGGGAATACATGGCGTTCAGCAATACTATTAGAATAATCGAAGGCATAGTTTTTAGCCTGCTCAAAGAGTTTTTTATTTGATTGCTCTGCATGCATTTTCTTGCTGATATCCATCTTTTGGTCCCTGAGTACACCGCCTTTATTGACAGATATAGTTAATCACAGAACCTTGTCCATAGACAATGTAGGCAAAAGGGGTCAAGGTAAAAACTAAAAGGGAAGTTGCCAAATTAAGGTATGTTTTGGTCACGATACACTCACCAACACCACAGCTAGGGACATGAAATGCTGTTGGCGAATGCACCGCGTTGTACTCTGACAACAGATTTACATCATGGTTCAGTTACTCAATAAATAATTTCTGATGAGATTAAAAAGATAGACAGTGCGATTAACAAAGTTAAACTACAGGTCCTGTCTATACACTAAATACAAGAAACAGATTACCAAGGATAGAGAAACTATGTATCAAGGCGAAACTCTTAGCCTCACACGACTAGATGGCGACTTTTTAGAGATTAATTTTAATAACCAGAACGGCTCGGTTAATAAGTTTGACAGTCAAACCCTTAATGAGCTGCGCGAAGCTATGGTTATACTCAAGCAAGCGGAGTCTGTTGAAGGACTTTTGCTAACAAGTTCTAAATCAGTCTTTGTTGTCGGCGCTGATATTACTGAATTTTCAGTTATGTTTAACGCGACTCGCGATGAGTTTGTTTCCCAGGCAGCCGACGTCAACCGAATGTTCTCCGATATTGAAGATTTACCTTATCCCACCGTGGCGGCAATTAATGGATTTGCTTTGGGTGGTGGGTTAGAAATTTGTCTTACCTGTGATAAAAGGGTGATTTCTGCAAGCGCTTCTATCGGATTGCCGGAGACTGGCTTAGGCATAATGCCTGGGTGGGGTGGTACGGTGCGCTTGCCGCGACTGGTCGGTTTTAGTTTAGCGTTAGGTTGGATAGTCTCCGGCGCGCCTCAGAGCGCAGACCAAGCAATGGCTGCAGGGGCAGTAGATCTCATTTCAGAGCCTAATAGTTTACGCAAAGATGCCTTAAACGTTCTGGTTGATCTTGCTTCTAGTAGTCCTGAGTTCCTTAGTCGGCGTCCTGCAAAGCTGGGCCCTGTTGCGATAACTGCCCAAGAAGCTGCAGTGGCGGCGGAGGACGCTTGCAATGCTGTTCGTAGTCGTCAGGGTGAAAACTATCCCGCGGCCTTCTCAGTCTCTGAGCTTATGGTCAGCGCATGCGAGTTGAGCCGAGATGATGCTGTTTCCCTAGAAAATCACGCGTTCTTCGAGATCACTCAAACATCTCAAGCACGCGCTCTAACGGGATTGTTCCTTGGAGAGCAGTACGTAGTTAAGCAGGCCAAGGTACGCAATGAGCCTTTTGCAGCAACAAGTCAACCTGTCGCATGTTCAGCAGTTATTGGAGCCGGAATCATGGGCGGTGGAATTGCCTACCAAAACGCCTTAAAAGGTATTCCTATTATTATGAAGGATATTAATCAGGCTGCACTGGATTTAGGTATTAGCGAAGCTTCGAAATTACTCAATCGTGGCGTTAAACGAGGTAAGTTAACAGAGGCTAAAGCAGAGGCTGTTCTCTCTCGGATTACGCCTTCCCTGGACGATGATTCGATCACTAACTGCGATATGGTTGTTGAAGCAGTTGTTGAACTCGAGTCTGTTAAAGCTCAGGTGTTGGCGTCTGTTGAAGCTCAGTTGTCTAGTATTGATAGTGTAATCTGCTCAAACACGTCCACTATTTCTATAAATCGTCTTGCTGATTCGCTGCAGCGTCCAGAAAACTTTTGTGGAATGCACTTTTTCAATCCTGTTCACGCTATGCCGTTGGTTGAGATTATTCGTGGTGAACATAGTTCTGATCAGACCATTGCGGCGGTATGCGCTTACGCTTTGCGTTTGGGTAAAAAGCCAATAGTAGTTAACGATTGTCCAGGATTTTTGGTTAATCGGGTCTTGTTCGCGGCCTTGTTAGGCATGGAAATGTTGATTGCCGAAGGCGCAGATTTTGAGCAGATTGATCAAGTTATGGAGAAGTGGGGCTTGCCGATGGGTCCCGCTTATCTCAGCGATGTTATTGGTCTAGATACAATAGTTCATTGTTATTCGGTTCTTCTTAAAGGACTGCCAGAACGGTTTATTGAAATAGAGCCTTCCAGATCATCACAAGTTCTGTTTGACGGGGAGCGTCTCGGACAAAAGAATGGGCTAGGTTATTACAAGTACTCAAAAAATGACCAGGGGAGGCCATCTAAAACAGCTGATACCTCTGTAATTGCGACTTTCGAGAACCTATTTGGTAAAACTAAAGCTTTTGAAGAGCAAGAAATAGTATCTCGCATTATGGGTGCCATGGGTATGGAGATGGTGCGATGCCTTGAAGAAGGGGTGGTAGCCTCACCCACAGAGGCTGATATGGCACTGATTTATGGTATAGGCTTTCCCTCCTTTAGAGGAGGAATCTGCCGATGGATGGATGAATTAGGTTTATCTGAGCTCTGCGCGATGGGCGACAAGTATTCATTAATAAGCCCCCTCTATGCACCTACCGCAGCACTTAGAGTAAAAGCGGCGAAGGGTGAAGCTCTATACTAATTACCTAAATGATGTTCAAAGAAGCGCCAAATCTCATCGGTGGCGCTAATGTCTCTATTAGTGGCGCCGTAGAGCTCCAATGCTTCTTTTTCCTCTTCTAAGCTCCACTTTGCCATTGGCCAGCGATGCCCGCCACCGTGCAGGGTATAAGACCAGACTTCCTTGGAGTTATCGGTTGAGAAATAGCGCTCAAACAGAATTGTAGTGTTGTCATTTTTATCTATATCTTTTAAGGACAGCCGCTCTTTTTGATCCAAGCCGTTTGCCTTCGCCCAAAACCTGGTGGTTTCCGGGACGCTGAAATAGGCCCCATAACCGTCCATATTCGCCATATCGCCCTCATAGCGGGAAATTACATCGTTTGTTCCATGAAGTTGAAATACGGGTAAAGGTTTAGTGAGGATGCATTGATTTTGAAAGTGCTTCATAAAAATGCCGGTTACTGAGGCGATAGCACCATAAAGTTCAGAATTGGTGCATCCCATCAAATAGGCCATGTCGCCGCCATTGGAATTGCCAGCTAAAAATGTACGTCCAGGAGACGCATCAAATTGTTTCTGTAATTTTAAAGTCAGCGCTTTTACAAAGCCAATGTCATCTACTTTGCTAGCTACATTGGTGTCATAGCCAACATTAAAAAATCTGTAGCCATTTTGATCAACGGTGCCTTGGGGATAGGCAACGATAAAACCTTGCTGATCAGCGAGAGTATTAAATGCCGAATATCTCATGATCAATTGCGCTGACCCCATGTAGCCATGCATGACAATGATCAAGGGAGCATCAGGTTCAATATCGACTGGAACATATAGCAAGAATGTACGCGTTAGACCGCCATGTTCTATGGTCCTTTCCAATGGATCTGCAAGGGTTGTCGAAGTACCTCCAAGACTTGACTGTGAGAGCAATAATGCCGCCAAGCATAGCAGCCGGTTCAGCATTGCTATTTGACCGCCGTAGCTATTGCTCTGAACATTTCCAAATGAACAAAGTCACTTGATGGCGCATAACTGATGTCGTTGTAAAATGGATTAGCTGACAGTTTCACGATCACCGTATTGGTCTCGGGGTTGATGTACATGTACTGACCATAGACACCCATTGCCATAAACTCACGGCTGTCACCATCTGTAATCCACCACTGATAGCCATAACCAAAAGATTCTGAAGGTAACAGGTGCGGAGCATCAGGAGTGATTGAATCCTTGACCCAAGAGGAGGGAACAATTTGTTCTCCATTCCAGTCTCCATAATGCAAATACAATGAGCTAAGTTTGGCGAAGTCCCTTATGGTTAAATTTAGACCACCTAAGGCCATTTCCATGCCATCACCGTCGATTACCCAATAACCTGGATATTCCATCCCTAGGGGCTCATAAAGCTTCTCCTGCATGTAATCCGTAATCGTCCTGGCTGTGGCCCGTGTAATGATCATTCCCAGAACATGTGTATTAATGCTTACATAGTGATTTAACGTACCAGGCTGAACTTGACGCTCTAAAGTTCCCGCGAAGGCATCTTGAGAATTACCTAAGGAAAAATCACGCCCCCAGCGGTTAATGTCGCTATAAAAATCGCCGTAGTCCTCATTAAAACCTACACCAGTGGACATTTGCAGAACATCTTTAATGCTAACTCCCTCGTACCCCGAGCCGATCAGTTCAGGCGCATAGGCCTCAACGGGGTCTTCGATGCTTTTAATATAGCCTTCACTAACCGCAATACCCACTAGTGCAGAAATGAAGGACTTGGCCATTGACCAAGAAATATTTTGCGTACTCTCAGTATTACCTCGGTAATAATTTTCAAGCCGAATCTCATCGGCTTGTATAACGAGTAGCCCGGTTGTCCAAGAATCCTTCAAAAATGCTGCCGTATCAAAAATAGTGCCATCACTGCTAAATGTTAGCGGGAGACTCAAGCGCTCGCCTTGCGCGTAACGATAGGGCTTTGCTGCTTTGTTAAGCTGACGTGTTGGCCATATCTCTTTGACAGAGCGAAAATTCTCGACGATTTGACCCTCATCAAAAAGGTGGTAAGTAGTGTTAAGAGCTTTTATCTTTGGAAAAGCCCAGATGCCGACCACAAGGAGTGCGACTAAAATGCCGATAAAGAACTTTTTCATAAAAGCTGTGACCTAATGAGGACTGAAGGTAATTGACGAAGACTAGACCCCAATATTGATGGGTGCAAGCGGTTTTTACAGGCATTAAAAAGGGCGGATAAATATCCACCCTTTTTTTGTTAACACTCAGGTCGAACTAGAACTGGTTCATGGTATTGTCTTTACCTGAGGCTTTAAGAGCCGCTTCACCAGCAAAGTACTCTTTGTGATCATCACCCATATCAGAGCCTGCCATGTTTTGGTGCTTAACACATGCAATTCCCTGTCGGATTTCCTTGCGCTGAACACCCGCAACATATCCCAGCATGCCTTGTTCTCCAAAGTACTCTTTGGCCAGATTGTCTGTTGAGAGTGCCGCCGTGTGGTAGGTGGGCAGAGTGATGAGGTGGTGAAAAATACCTGCACCTTTAGCCGCATCGGCCTGGAAGGTTCGAATCTTCTCGTCAGCGTCGGCCGCTAAATCAGTTCCATCATAGTCTGCATTCATTAGGTCTCCGCGATCATAGGCAGCCATATCTTTTCCTTCATCGGCCCATGCATCAAAGACCTGCTGGCGGAAGTTAAGAGTCCAGTTAAATGACGGACTGTTGTTATAGACTAGCTTAGCATTAGGGACCACTTTACGGATCTCATCAACCATGGCACCGATTTGGCCAATATGGGGTTTTTCGGTTTCAATCCAAATCATATCCGCACCGTTTTGAAGGCTCGTAATACTATCAAGCACACAGCGGGCTTCACCGGTTCCTGGTCGGAACTGAAAGAGATTGCTCGGCAAGCGCTTAGGACGGACTAATTTCCCATTCTGGTTAAGAACCACGTCTCCATTCTTCATTTGATCAGGAGTGATCTCTTCGACATCCAAGAACGAATTGTATTGGTCACCAAGATCTCCTGGTTCGTTTGTAACAGCTATCTGCTTGGTGAGTCCAGCACCCAACGAGTCAGTCCGTGCGACGATCACGCCATCATCAACACCCAATTCTAAGAATGCGTAGCGAACCGCGTTAATTTTGGCTAGGAAATCGGCATGTGGCACGGTTACCTTACCGTCTTGGTGACCACATTGCTTTTCATCTGAGACCTGATTCTCAATTTGAATGCAGCATGCTCCTGCTTCAATCATCTGCTTTGCCATGAGATATGTGGCTTCAGCATTGCCAAAGCCAGCATCAATATCAGCAACAATCGGCACTACGTGGGTTTCAAAATTATCAATTTGCCCCTGAATTGCTATTTTAGCATCGCCCTCGGCTGCATCTAACTGGCGGAATAGCCCACCCAACTCACGTGCATCTGCTTGGCGTAAAAATGTATAAAGCTCAGCAATTAGTGCTGCAACTGATGTTTTCTCATGCATTGACTGGTCGGGCAGGGGGCCAAAGTCAGATCGCAGAGCCGCTACCATCCAACCAGAAAGGTATAGATACTTCTTTTTGGTCGTACCAAAATGCTTTTTAATCGAAATAAGCTTCTGCTGCCCAATAAATCCATGCCAGCAACCTAACGACTGAGTATATGCTGAAGGATCAGCGTCGTATTCAGCCATATCTTGGCGCATCACTCCGGCGGTATACTTAGCTATATCTAGCCCGGTTTTGAATCGGTTTTGAGCTCTCATTCTGGCTGCAGAATCAGCGCTAATCGCCCCCCAGTTTGAGCCATTGGCTGCAATAATGTCGGCTAAATCAGCCGCTTCTTTTGAAAAAGTAGTCATTTAACAATCCTTTTAATGTGTTGTGAATATTTGACTGTGAGCGCAGTTTAGGTATCATGCCGACATTAATCTATATTATCATTTTTATCTTGGGTATTTTTTGTATGAATATGTCACGGATTGATCTAAACCTGCTTGTTTACCTCGACGTCCTGCTTAGAGAATGCAACGTTACACGAGCTGCAGAGGAGCTAGGGATTAGTCAGCCAGCAATGTCCAATAGCTTAAGACGTCTACGTGATCTGTTTGACGACCCTATTTTAGTGCGAACAAGCGATGGAATGACTCCAACTGACAGAGCCCTAGAGTTGCAGCCTTTGGTGCGCACGGTTCTTGCGGCGGCAGAGCAAGCAGTTCTGCCAAAGACAGAGTTTGAGCCCTCTGCATCGACACGTATTTTCAGAATCATGGCAAGCGACTATAGTGAGGCCACCTTGTTGCCGCTTTTATTAACAAAGCTTCGCGAGCAGGCACCTAACGTCCGTCTGGATATAATGACCCCAAGTGATGTAAGTTTTCATGATGTTGAGCGAGGAAAGGTAGATCTTGTAATTAACCGCTTTGATACGCTGCCCCAGTCGTTTCACCAGGTAAGGCTCTGGGATGACAGTTTTTCATGTGTAGTTAGTAAGTCAAATCCCATCACTGAAGATTGGAACTTGAAGTCCTACCTCTCTGGAAAGCATGTTTGGGTGAGTAAAACAGGCATGGGTGTGGGCGTCGGTATGAGTTCAGATGATGTGCAGCGTCTTGGCTGGGTTGATGACGCACTGGATCAAATAGGTGAAAAGAGAGATATTACGCTGTTTACTCGTCACTACCAGGCGGCTGTGTTGCTTGGGGAGCAGAAAGACCTTATCGTAACATTGCCCTCTATGGCAGCTCGACAGCTTGAGCATAATCCTAAGGTTGTGATTTTAGACCCGCCGTTTGAGATACCGCGAATGCGCTTAAAAATGGTTTGGAGCCCATTACTACAGCATGATCCAGGTCATCGCTGGATCCGGCAGCTGATTAAGCAGGTGTCGGAGCAAATACTGGGCTAGCACTCTTCTCGTCAATTATCCGCTTGCTGAATAATAGGGATACAAACAATAGATTTGGAAAATGGTCGCCATATTAATACACTTATTGCTTGCTTAATATGCCGGAGACACCTCAAATGAGTCAGTTTTTTCAAGAATTTGGCCTTCAAGTCACAAAACCTATCCACGACCTAGTTAATCAGTCGATTCTCCCCGGAACCGGCATAGATCCTGAGCACTTCTGGTCTGGATTTGCCGCAATAGTGGAGCGACTCGCTCCAATCAATGCGCATTTGTTGTCTGTACGAGACGACCTGCAAGCTAAAATTGATCATTGGCATATAGCACATAGAGAAGACTTTGAGTTTAGTGAGTACAAGGCTTTTTTGCAGGATATAGGTTACTTGGTTGCTCAAGGAGATGCTTTTGGTATTAGCCCGGAGAATGTTGATACTGAAATTACCCATCAAGCCGGCCCCCAGCTCGTTGTTCCAATTATGAATGCTCGTTTTGCGCTCAACGCTGCGAATGCGCGGTGGGGTAGTCTCTATGATGCACTTTACGGAAACGATGTCATTCCTGAGGAGGGGGGCGCAGAAAAAACGGGCGGTTACAACCCTGTTCGAGGCCAAAGGGTGATCGATTATGGTAGAGACTTCCTTGACGGCGCTGCTCCACTAGTTGAAGGTTCGCACCACGATGCAATTAGCTACAGGGTAGCTAATGGGCAGTTGGAGGTGCAACTTGGATCTAACACCATTAGTTATTTACGTAATCAAGATCAGTTTATGGGCTATTTGGGTGAGCCAGGAAATCCTTGCTCAATATTATTAATTAACAATAGCTTACACTTAGAAATTCAAGTTGATTATAAGAATAATGTAGGCGCTTCAGATAAGGCAGGAGTTAAAGATATAGTGCTTGAAGCGGCGTTAACGACGATTATGGATTGTGAAGATTCCGTCGCTGCAGTGGATGCAGAAGACAAAGCTCTGGCTTATTCAAATTGGCTGGGGTTAATTAAAGGTGACTTACAGGAAACCATTACACGTAGCGGCAGCAGTTTTGTTAGGAAAATGAATGCTGACCGTCAATATAAAGCAGCTGACGGCTCCCAGATGAGCTTAAATGGTCGCAGCTTGATGTTTATCCGCAATGTAGGTCATTTAATGACCAATCCGGCAATTTTGTGCTCTGATGGTAGTGAGATTCCTGAAGGTATTATGGATGGGGTGATTACTAGTCTTATATCCCTTCACGACATAAGGCGCCAGAGTGGTCTGTCTAATTCTACTGCAGGCAGTATCTACATTGTTAAGCCCAAGATGCATGGCCCAGATGAGGTGGCCTTTACCAACGATCTGTTTGATGCCATTGAAGACTTGCTTGAGCTGGATCGCCATACCATAAAGGTTGGCATTATGGACGAAGAACGCAGAACATCCGTCAACCTTAAAGAGTGTATCCGTGCTGCTCAGGGACGTGTGGTCTTTATAAACACAGGATTTCTAGATCGAACCGGTGATGAAATCCATACAAGCATGCTTGCCGGCCCCTTTGCCCTTAAAGCTGATCTTAAGACGCTACCTTGGATTAAAGCCTATGAAGACCAGAATGTTGATGTCGGCCTAGCTTGCAGTCTCAAGGGTAAGGCTCAGATTGGAAAGGGCATGTGGGCGACTCCAGATAATATGGCCGATATGATGAAAACCAAGATAGGTCATCCAAAATCTGGTGCGAATTGCGCCTGGGTACCTTCACCTACGGCCGCTACGCTCCATGCTATGCATTATCATCAAGTTGATGTACCAACCCTGCAAGACGAGCTTGTAAGCCGTACTAAGGCAAACGTGGACGATATTCTTACGATTCCTCTTCTAGGAGATCAAATTCTTACATCTCAAGAAGTACAACTAGAACTTGATAACAACGTTCAGGGCTTGCTTGGATACGTCGTTCGCTGGGTGGAGCAGGGTGTCGGCTGTTCTAAGGTGCCAGATATTAATAATGTGGGTCTTATGGAAGACCGTGCAACCCTGCGTATTTCCAGCCAGCACATTGCTAACTGGCTTCATCATGGCATCTGTTCCTCTGAGCAAGTGATGGAAACCCTAAAACGTATGGCCGTTGTCGTAGATGGGCAAAATACTGGAGATCCTGATTACGTAGCTATGAGTCCAGATTTTGCTAGTAGTGTTGCTTTCAGTGCGGCTTGTGACCTTGTATTTAAAGGTTTAGAGCAGCCTAGCGGCTACACTGAGCCGCTACTTCACGCGTATCGTCAAAAAGCTAAAGCGTAAAAAGGACTAAAAGCGATGAAATCGACGCCAGACTTATGTGATGAATACCCCGAACTAGTTAGTGTTGTCGAACCTATCTTTAGCAATTTTGGTGGTCGTGAGTGTTTTTCAGGTCAAATAGTAACAGTCAAATGCTTTGAAGATAACAGCGTGGTTAAACAGCTTGTTGGCACTAAAGGCAACGGCAGGGTGATGGTAGTCGATGCCGGAGGAAGTATGCGCAGGGCCTGTCTTGGAGACATGTTAGCTGAGCTAGCATCAGTCAATGGATGGTCCGGTATTATCATGTTTGGTTGTATTCGTGATGTGGATCAAATCATGGCGACTGACATAGGTGTCCAAGCCTTGGGTGTGCATCCTATGAAGACAGACAAGAAAGGAATTGGCGAGCAGGATGTGGTTGTTAGTTTTGCAGGGGTTACATTTAGCCCCGGAGACTATATTTACGCAGATAACAACGGAATTATCACCTCTAAAGAGAGCTTAGCCTGACACTACACTAGGGTCGTCGGGCCATGGCAATATGCTCTATATTGGCTTCTAAAAACACATCACCATAAGGTGAAAAACCTAGGCGCTCATAAAATGCTCTTGCGTGTAATTGGGCGTTCAAATAAACCTTTTCCATCCCCGCATGCACTGCGTATTCCAAAGCTGCCTGCATAATTTGGCGCCCAATACCCTTATTGCGGCTTTCTTTAAGCACCGCCATACGCCCAAAGTGGCCATCTGACAACATTCGTGCCGTGCCAATGGCCCGGCCTTGCTCATTGCGGGCAAGCCAGTGGATTGCTGATGCGTCGTTATGATCAAAGTCTATATCAAAAGGCACATTTTGTTCTTCAACAAATACAGGCATGCGTATAGATTTAATAATTTGTTCGTCCGTATGCCAAGTGGCTTGGGTAATTGTAATAGCACTCATATTAACCATGACTCCGGATCAGTCTTGCTTCTGACCGTTCAAGTAGTGATTGTGAGAGATCTCAGAGCCCGCAACTGGACGATTTTCAAGACTTGCGGAACGCAGTTCTTCAGTCATACTCACTAGTGAGGGGTATTTAGGCTCAGTCATAAACTGAGCAAACCATTCTCCCAGCATTTGGTCATCATCCAAGGTTTGCTGGAGCAATTCCTTAACCTGCTGAATATAAGCCCCTGAAATGGGTTCTTTCGCCATGGCAGCGGTGAGTGGAGGATCTTGCAAGTGATTTGGGGTGATGTCTCGGCTAAGTAGTTCCGTTGCTAGATCATCAAGCATCTCAGTAGCTGCAGGAGCCCTAAAACCCACAGAGAAGGTCGTGCACTGCCCAATGGCAACACCATGATGTGCGATTTTGGGTGGCAAATACAGCATGTCTCCAGGGTTAAGAGTCCATTCATCCGTCACCTCAAGGTTTTTTAGTATTTTCAGAGCAGTCGAATCGGTGTGCAGATCGGCTTCAGAGCACTGCTGGCCAATCCGCCAATGACGTTGGCCTTCGCCTTGAATGAGGAAGACATCATAATAATCAAAATGAGGGCCTACATTGCCTCCATCCTCTGCATAACTGACCATAATGTCGTCAACACGCCAAGATGGAAGAAAATCGAATGATGAGAGTAAACCAGCAACCTCGGGTATCCAGAGATCAACTCCTTGTACGAGAAGGCTCCAGTTGTGCTCAGGTAAGCTAGCAAAGCGTGATTCCTCAAAGGGCCCATGCTCTAAAGCCCAGTCATCGCCAATGACCAAGCGCGATTCCACCTCAGCCTCCAACGACAAGCCTGCAAGATCATTACCATCAATCGGTGGTTCAAAATTAGGAATGGCATTGCGAATAAGTAGGGGTTTTTTCTGCCAGTATTCTGCTAAAAACTGATCAGCTGTAAGATCGCCAAGAATAGGATGATTACTTTCCATTACCGACTAGCTCAAATGTCGTTAGCTTGTTGCATCGCATTACCGATATAGCTGGATGGCGTCATCGATTTCAATTCAGTCTTGGCCTGCTCGGGGATCTCTAAGGTATCAATAAATGCCTGAATAGTACTTTGATCCATCACATTGCCGCGAGTGAGAGCTTTTAGCTTCTCATAGGGCTCCTCAATACCGTAACGGCGCATGACGGTCTGAATAGGTTCTGCTAAAACTTCCCAGCTTGAGTTAAGGTCCTCTGCTAAACGCTCTTCATTGAGCTGTAATTTACTCATGCCTTTGTTCAGCGAGGCATACGCAATCATAGAATACCCAAGTCCTACCCCCATATTGCGCAACACCGTGGAGTCAGTTAAATCACGTTGCCAGCGGGAGATGGGGAGCTTAGCCGCTAAATGGCCAAATAGCGCATTGGCTATGCCCATATTACCTTCAGCATTTTCAAAATCGATGGGATTAACCTTATGTGGCATCGTCGAAGAGCCGACTTCTCCAGCTATGGTTTTTTGCTTGAAGTAACCCAGGGAAATATAGCCCCAAATGTCTCGCGCATAATCGATCAAAATAGTGTTTGCTCGCGCCATGCCATCAAACAGTTCGGCCATATAGTCATGGGGCTCTATCTGCGTGGTATAGGGATTAAAGGTTAACCCAAGGCTTGTAATAAACTTTTCAGCAAAATCGGGCCAATCGACGTCTGGGTAGGCAGAAAGATGGGCATTATAGTTTCCTACAGCGCCATTTATCTTACCTAGAAGAGGAACTGCGTTAATAGACTCAATCTGCCGTTGCAACCGATAGGCAACATTAGCCATCTCCTTACCAACAGTCGTAGGAGATGCAGTCTGACCATGGGTTCTAGCTAACATTGGTACAGCGGCAAATTCTTTACCCATACCAGCTAGTTGGCTCTGGATATCTTGCAGTGCAGGTACAACGACCCCATCCCGACCTTCTTTAAGCATCAAAGCGTGGGAGAGGTTGTTAATGTCCTCAGATGTACAGGCAAAGTGCACAAACTCACTCACAGCCAGAAGTTCGGCGTTATCAGCAATGGCCTCTTTTATGAGATATTCAACAGCTTTTACATCGTGATTGGTGGTTCTTTCAATTTCCTTGACCCGCTCAGCATGATCAGTAGTAAAACCATCCACTAGCTCGTTCAATAAAGAATTAGCTTTTTCGGAAAAAGCAGGTACTTCGCTGATTTCTGGGTGCGCAGATAACTGCTGCAACCAACGAACCTCCACTAGCACTCGATAGCGAATTAAGCCATATTCACTAAATACCGTTCTCAACATGTCGGTCTTGCCGCCATAGCGCCCGTCGATGGGAGAAACTGCTGTGAGAGGGGATAGTGAGAGTGTTGCCATTGTGAATCCTAGGTGTAAGAATTTAATAGGGCGCGATTATACCCGAATTATGCGATTATTTCAGGTTTCAATTAGGTTGTTTATATCTCTAGATGTGGCTGCTTATTTTGGTAAAACAGCCATTAATCTTCTGCGCTGAAGAAGTAGATGACTTCGCTTCCCGCCAACTTGGTGCCACAAGAAGGCACTGCGTATTCCGGAGAAAAGCAAGCAGCGCACTCGCTGAGCGATGCTAGCTTGAGTTAGATACAGCGGATCTCCAGAGACTTGGATTCTACCTTGCATGGTGCTAACCGTTTCAGTGTAGAGTCCTGCAACATTGGCTATGACATTGTCGTGAGAGGGTGAGAAGTGCTCTGCTTGTTGTTGAGCTAGGGCAATACCGCTGGCGACCTGAGCTATTTTCTCTGGGTTGTTAATCAGACGTCTTGAAAGATACATAATGCCAATGACATAGCGCATTACATCAGCAGAGCCTTTGGTTCGATCAGACAGCATTGTCCGCAGGGACTTAACCCCCAACTCAAGATTGTCCGTTGAGTCATAAAGGTCCAAAACAGATACTGGATTTTGATTCAATAACGTCGTCATGGCGCTAGAGAGATGGGCATCTGTTATATCCCCATATCGAGCCAATTGATCAACCAGCTCAGCAGATTGAAACACACCAGCCAGAGCAAGGGCTTGGTCAGAAGTAGGTCGGCTAAAGATCACTCAGATTGGTTCCATGTCCGTTCAATAACTCCGCCGCCTAAACAACAATCATCTTGGTAAAAAACCACCGACTGGCCTGGCGTCACTGCTCTTTGTGGCTCATCAAAGCTCACCACACAACCGCCTTGGGCATCAATCTCCACGCTACAGGCTTGATCAGGTTGGCGATAGCGTGTCTTAGCCATGCATAGCAGGGGTTCAGACAAAGATGGCTGTCCATTGATCCAATTAATGCCGGATGCTGCTAGATGGTCAGTGAACAAAAGAGGGTGCTCTGACCCCTGGCCCACAATTAATACATTTCGGTCTAGGTCTTTGTCCAAGGTATACCAGGGAGCATCGCCACTGTCTTTGACCCCACCAATGCCTAAACCTTGGCGCTGGCCGATGGTGTAAAACATTAACCCTTGATGCTCACCCATTGCCATACCCTCTGGAGTCTCCATTACTCCAGGTTGAGCGGGAATATACTGCTCAAGGAAGTCTTTAAAGCGACGCTCACCGATAAAGCAAATGCCAGTGCTGTCTTTTTTGTCGGAGGTGACAAATCCATGTTTATCAGCAATTGCTCGGACCTCAGGTTTGTCTAGCTCTCCCACAGGGAAAAGAGACCTAGCAAATGCTCGCTCCTCAACAGCATGTAAGAAGTAGCTTTGATCTTTATTGTTGTCTAAACCTTTGAGCAACCGAGCGTGACCAGCGGTGTTATCAACTCGCGTGTAGTGCCCGGTGGCAATGTAATCAGCCCCTAAAATCTGAGCATAATCCAGGAAGACCTTAAACTTAATCTCACGGTTGCACAGAATATCCGGGTTAGGCGTTCGCCCTGCTCGATATTCTTCTAGAAAGTGTTCAAAGACATTGTCCCAATAATCTGCGGCAAAATTGGCTGTGTGTAGGGTAATTCCCAGCTTGTCGCACACTTGCTGGGCATCAGCGAGGTCAGCAATGGCTGTGCAATACTCAGAGCCATCGTCTTCATCCCAGTTTTTCATAAACAGGCCTTCAACCTGATAGCCTTGCTCGATCAGTAATAGAGCAGCAACCGAGGAATCAACGCCCCCAGACATGCCGACAATAACTTTTTGGGTTGTACTCATAATAGTCGAAGGCAACTCTTAAATTGGTGAAGGAGGGCGCTACTATAAGCGGTTACGGAACATTTCCAAAGAGAAAACACGCCCGGAAATAAAGTCATCAATGGCCTGGTCTACCATTTCACTGCGCGGTTTGTTGGCGGGGTCTTTTATTTCGTCCAAAGTCATCCACTCGGCGCAATCAATATCATTATCAATTTCAGCATCTTCAATAAAATTCAACGGTTCGGCGACAAACACCAAGCGATAATAAGTAATACCAGTAGTCGCGGACATCGCATTAGAAAATCCTAAAAATCCGGTGATTGCTACCTCCCAGCCAGTTTCCTCCATGGTTTCACGAAGAGCGGCCGCCATAACATCCTCTCCAGGCTCCACATGACCCGCGGGTTGATTGATAACCTGCTCACCATCAATAGTTTCGCGGACCATTAAAAACTTATTGTCCCGCTCAACGACAGTGGCTACGGTCAAATGTATAGAGTTAGGCACGATACTATCCTTTTATGATTAGATTAACTAATGGTTTGCTGACGATACTCTCCGGGCTGCAGATCACCAAGACCCCATTCGCCCACGGCTACTCGCACTAGGCGCAGTGTCGGGAGGTTAATTGCCGCGGTCATTCGTCGAACTTGGCGATTGCGACCCTCGTTGATGACCAGTTCCATCCAACTGTCTGGAACCGTTTTACGTACTCTAATTGGAGGGCTTCGTTTCCAGAGCTCGGGTTTTGGCAAAATTTTACACGAAACAGCACGGGCATCACCGTCCTTTAGGCTGATGCCTGACATTAGCGTCTTGCAGTGCTCTGGGGTCACTTCGCCCTCCACCTGCACCCAGTACGTCTTCGTGAGTTTGTTCTTAGGGTGGCTTATTTTTGACTGTAACTTACCGTCATCCGTCAGCAGCAGTAAGCCCTCAGAGTCATAGTCTAGGCGTCCTGCGGGGTAAATAGCTTTAATGTCGATGTAATCAGATAGGGTTCTACGCTCACCCTCGTCTGTAAATTGACTGAGAACTTGGAAAGGTTTGTTAAAAACAATTAATTTGGTCATATCAGTCTCCATTTATATACATTATAAATGAAACATATTTACAAAATAGGACGTAAATTATGTTAATATGACCGCATTAGGTAAATTTTTTACAAGACCGAATCGCATCCACCCAACAATACATTTGATCCATGGAGACAATAATGGGATACAAGCATATACAAGTTCCTCAAACCGGTGAAAAAATCACTGTTAATTCTGACTTCTCTCTCAACGTTCCCAACAACCCTGTAATACCTTTCATCGAAGGCGATGGCATTGGCGTTGACATCACTCCCGTTATGGTTAAAGTCATTGATGCTGCTGTGGCCAAAGCCTACAACGGCACTAAGCAAATCTCTTGGATGGAAGTCTACTGCGGTGAGAAAGCAGCCGAATTATACGAGGGCGACTGGTTCCCAGCTGAGACATTAGAAGCAGTAAAAGACTACAGCGTTTCGATCAAAGGGCCGCTGACTACACCGGTAGGTGGTGGATTCCGATCTTTGAACGTTGCATTGCGTCAAGAGCTTGATTTGTTTGTCTGTCAGCGTCCAGTGCGCTGGTTCTCAGGCGTTCCATCGCCAGTAAAAGAGCCAAATAAGGTTGATATGTGTATCTTTCGCGAGAACTCAGAAGACATTTATGCTGGTATCGAGTGGAGAGCAGGTACAGAGGAGGCGGACAAGGTTATAAAGTTTCTTAAAGAAGAGATGAGCGTTAGCAAGATTCGTTTTGATACAAATTGCGGTATTGGCGTTAAGCCAGTGTCAGAGCAGGGCACCAAGCGTCTTGTTGCCAAAGCTATTCAGTACGCAATTGATCAAAATAAGCCCTCAGTGACCTTAGTGCACAAGGGCAACATCATGAAGTTTACCGAAGGCGCGTTCTGCGATTGGGGTTATGAGGTTGCCCGCGACAGTTTTGGTGGCGAGCCTCTTGATGGCGGGCCATGGCATACAGTGAAGAACCCAAACACCGGCGAAGATATTATTATTAAAGACGTTATTGCAGATGCCATGCTCCAGCAAATTATTCTGCGTCCTGACGAGTACAGTGTTATTGCAACTCTAAACTTGAATGGTGACTACATTTCAGACGCATTGGCGGCTCAAGTAGGTGGTATTGGTATTGCACCAGGGGCCAACCTGTCTGACGACGTAGCTATCTTTGAAGCGACTCACGGCACAGCGCCTAAGTACGCGGGTCAAGACAAGGTTAATCCTGGGTCATTGATACTCTCAGCTGAGATGATGTTGCGCCATCTAGGGTGGGGTGAAGCAGCAGACTTAGTGATCAAGGGTATTGAGGGTGCTATCACTGAGAAGAAAGTAACCTATGACTTTGAGCGTTTGATGGATGATGCGATATTAATGTCTTGCTCTGAATTTGGCGATGCAATGATAGAAAATATGTAATTGGTCCAACGTTTCACGAGAAACCCGGCCATTGTGCCGGGTTTTTTGTGGTTATTACTTTGTCAGGCCTCTAGCTCATTTCTAGGTTAGCTGCGTAGCTTCATGTTCTTGGCGCATTCGTGCTACCTTCACCTTGACCATTGCATAGCCTAAAATGCCAAATAAAACTGAGCCGATCGCCTGGCCAATTAATACCCCTCCTGCTTGCCAAAAATGGGCACCAACCATAACAAAAGGTACTGTTCCAATGGACGCTTTACCCACGTTTAGCGCACTTGAAATGCGTGGCGATCCGAGATTATTAAGAGCGGCGTTTGATACAAAAAGCATACCATTAAAAATAAAACTGATAGCAATAAAATTGCAAAATAATACAATAAGATCAGCAGCTTGCCCGTTAAACTTAAATAAATTTATAATTATATTTTGACCTATGATTAGCAAGATACTCATGGCTACACAGAAGCCTATGTTGATCAGGTGAGCATCGCTCAAGGCTCGCTGCACTCGCACCCAACTGCCAGCACCAAAATTCTGACCCAAGATAGGACCTACAGAGCCAGAAAGAGAGAAAATAAAGGCAAAGCACACAGGTATTAACCGGCCAATTACAGCGTAACCTGCCACATAACCATTACCAAACACCGCTAGAGAGGCCATTACATAGGCGTTGGCAAGGGGTGTGGCCGCGTTGGTAAGCATTGCTGGTAATGCAATGTTTAGTATGGGGCCAGTGTCTTGCTTAAAATTAAGCCAGTTGGGACGAGTAAAGAGTCTATGCTTGCTATGTACACGGCTCATTGCATAGACAAATATCATCACCCGAGCAAATACCGATGCAATCGCGGCTCCAGTAACACCTAAATCTAAGGCAAAGATAAAAATGGGGTCAAGCACAGCGTTCACAACTGCTCCCGTCAAGGTAGACATCATCGAGCCCCTAGCATCGCCAACCGCTCTCAGCACCGCGCTGGCTCCCAACCCAAGAGCTAGGAACACCGAAGAGGGCACCACCACGATTAAATACTCTCGAGCCGATGCTGCTACGTTGCCCTTAGCGCCCATTAACGCGATGAGTTGGTCTAGGTAGAGCATTACGACTGCGATTGAGCCGATGCTGATTAGCGTAGCAATTAACAACACATTTACTGCGTATTCTCTTGCCTTCTGCACCTGCTTAGCGCCCACAGACTTCGACACTAACGCCCCTGCGGCAATTGATGTGCCTATTGAGATAGATGTGACTAAAAAGGTCAAAGTGCCTGCAATCCCAACCCCTGCCACTAGGTCAGGGTCCCCGAGCAGGCTAATAAAGAACATATCCAGCAGATCCACAAAAAATATCGACATAAGCCCTACAGCGCTAGTGGTCGACATCACCACGATGTGACGCATAAGCTTGCCCTGGACGAATTTAGCCGTGTCGTTCATGCTGAGATTATCTCTGAGAGTAAGAAACCGAGTGCGATTAAATGATTAAGCTGTGATTATATACTGGTTACTAGGCCCGTTAGATGATGCTTACTGTAAAAATCGCTAAATAAGCAAAAACCTGCGTTCAATCATGGCCTATGGGCGGCTAGTCGGGGTAAACTTCTTGCCTTACCAGCTTAGTAGCTCAATCGTTTAAGTAGATGGCAGAAGTATCTATGAATAACCGCAAAACACGCGATATCCCGCTCTTTACGCTCCTGTGCAGCTGTTTGCTGCTGATGAGCTGTAATCCCGCCGAAAAGGCCAATACAGGCCCAAATGCCCCTGAATTTGTCTCAAGTTCATCCGTGGAGACTGTGAGAGCACAAATAGCCAAATTGCCAACAGATGATGTCTGGTGGAACGTATATGGCGAAGATCAGGCCTGGAACTTCAAAAACCTCCATCGCTTTATGCCCACAGTTAACGTTTATCGCGAAGGGCAGGTGCGCACATTAGCCCAGCGGCCTATGAGCGACATACCAAATCAAATAGTGGATACACCCATTGGTAGCATGGGTTTTAAAGACTTTTTAGACAGCGATAAGTCCACCACCATGAGCATTGTTATATTGCATGAAGGCGATGTGGTCTTTGAGTACTACCCCAATCAACAACCCTATGAAAAGCCTATTTATTGGTCTGCCACTAAAGCCCTAGTCGCGGCATTGGTGGGTATTTTGGCTGATCGTGGGCAGGTTGATCTCACTCAACCCATTAGGCACTACCTGCCACGTTTAAAAGACTCAGATTACGCCAACATTACCGTGCGTAACTTACTCGATATGGCCGCAGGGGTTAATTGCCCCGAAGAGTACTTCGACCAAACCTCCTGTTATTACAAATACTCAGTGACCATTGGCGATGGCTATTGGACACAAGACTCACCCGACAGCCCCTACGATATGCTTGCCAGTCTAAAACCTGGTATTACGGCCCCCCAAGGCACCCAGTATCAATATTCTGGGGTTAATGCGTTTATTTTAAGCTGGCTAGTGGAAGACATCATGAACATGCCGTTTCAAGATGCTGTGAGCAAAGAGATATGGAGCAAAATGGGCGCAGAATCAGACGCCTCCATTTTAGCACCACGCTATGGCGTACCCATAGCACACGGCGGCTTGCTTGCACGCTCTCGCGATGTGGCGCGGTTTGGGCTGCTTTATACCCCCAGCTACACCAAAATCAGCGATTCGCAGATTATCTCTGACCGCATGATTGACCTAATTCTCAACGACAAAAACCCAAACCTAACGCTCAAGACCAATAAAGCAGGGCAATTACCACCGGATTTCTCTCATTCGGGCTACTTATGGGATGCGGTATACACCAACGATGACTTCTACCGTGGCGGCTGGGCAGGGCAGGGCCTGCTTATTAACCCCACCAAAGATATTGTTGCGGTTTACACCGGCTACGCCATTGATCCGCAAGAATCACAGCCAGATTTGCTGCCGATTCTTAGACAGGTATTAAATAACGTATTTTCTAATCAATAAGGGCTAAACTTAGTACCATGGCAAAAAAACTCTTTAACACAAAAATTGGACTTGCACTGGGTGGCGGAGCCGCAAAAGGAATCGCCCACGTAGGGGTTTTAAAAGCACTAGAAGACAACAACGTAGATATACGCTATATCGCCGGCACCAGCGTTGGGGCTATTGTTGCCGCACTCTATGCCTTTAACGTTGATGTAGACACCATAGGCGGCCTAGCAAAGCGGCTTACCATGTCTAAGGTCACCTCATTTAAACTCAGCAAAACCGGCTTTTTTAGTACCGAATCTCTCAGAGACCTTATGGTTGAATACCTCGGTGAGGTAAATATTGAAGAAGCCAACATACCCCTCTCTATTGTGGCCACAGACATTAAAACCGGCGAAGAAATCATTCTTACTCACGGCTCAGTAGCCGATGCTGTCTGTGCCTCAGCCGCCATACCGGGTATTTATATTCCCGTACAAATTGGCACCAGAACCCTTGTTGATGGCGGCCTAGTGCAAAACGTACCCATCGAGGCCCTACAAGCTATGGGGGCAGGGGTAACAATTGCCAGCCACCTCAACAGCGCCAGCCACTATTCAGACATAAGCCACGTGCTAGACGTTATGCGTAACGCCTTTGAAATAGCCGTAAGCCACCACACAAGAGACCAACTTGAAAGCGCAGACCTGCTTATATCAATGGATGTAAGCAACTTTAGCCTACGAGACAACACAGACCGCTACGATGAACTCTTCGCCGTGGGCTACAACACCGCCACACAGCAACTCAACAAGCTTGTATGGTACAAAAAAGGCAACGTGCTGCTATACCCCTGGCGCGCAGTAAAAGAGCTAGCGCCCTTTAAAGTGCCAGAGGCTGTGAAGAGGATTTCAAAGCCTGTAGATTAATCCAGAATAGGGAGTAGTAATGGAAAATATGCTGTTTACCAGCGTGGTGCTAACGATAATCAATGTATTTTTGCTGATTTATATAAGTACTTTGCATTTGTACCCAAAAGCTTGGATAGACAAAACTAACAGCAAGCCCAAATCTTGGAACCCTAAGGTCAATAATCGGGCGTGCACAGGGATTTTAGTTACCGTGACATCACTATTAATGTGCTTTAGTTGGGGTTTTTACTTTTATTATTTGATCTTTTAGGTGCTCAAGTACAGTAGCACTAGCTCTGGGCCCTATAATCGCTTGGCGTTATACCATTCCATCGCACAAAGGCACGACGAAAGCTCACTGGCTCAGAATAATCCAAAAGGCTGGCAATTTCCGCAACGGTGAGTTCGGTGGTGGAGAGGTATTCACAGGCCAGCAGGTTACGTACTTCGTCACAGATTGCCCGAAAATTGGTTGATTCATTACCAAGGCGTCGCCTAAGGGTGCTTTCACTCACGTGTAACTTAGCTGCTACCTGATTTATATCAGGAAATTCACCCGCGGCATTGATGAGTATGCGCCTTATAGCCGCAGAGAAGTTCTCTGTTCTATTCAAGCCGCGCAACAGATCTTCGCACTGTTGCTGAAATATCACATGCCCTGCAGGGTTTGCAGTGGTGACGTTGGTGTTAACAATGTCCCAAGGGATGACCAGTTGACTATAGGGCTGGTTAAAGGTCACTGGCACGGGAAATAGGGCGGCATAATTCGGTATATCTGGCGGTGGTGGGTAATTTAAATGCAATTCGCCTTTTGTGATTTTTTGATTAATTAAAATCTCGCCAACAGCGCGTAGTTCAGAAAAGGCAAGCTCTGTAATGAGACGTTTTTGAATAGGATTACCTAGTTCTAGCTCGATGCGCAGGGTAACGCCTAGATTGTGGGGTCGTAGTTGAAACCTCGGCCCTGGGCCTGTTATGGCATGGTATCGAATGAGCAGTCTTAGCGCTTCTCCAAGGTTGGCACAGCTCATTAGAGCGAAACCAAAGGCACCTAAGCTAGTTATGTCGGTTCGCTCACCTAGGCGCATCATTAATGTTGGGTCATTGGTGATACTGGCGGCCGCCTGTAATAGTTTGGGTATGTCGGTTAGCTTTATCTGGCTTATGTCTAGTACGCCTATTTGCTCTGCTTCAGGGGATAAAAATAGTTTTTCTTGGGTATAACCGTCCTCTTCAAGAAGAGTTAGCAGTCGAAAGAAAAATGGCTGAAGGGGCTGGCGCTGAGCCATAGTATTGGCCTCGGTGATGACGGTTTACAAAATGTGAGTGTAAATACTAGCACTTGTGAATGAAAATATCCCCATTAATGACCGAATATATCCCTGCATGAGGATATCTTGAGGGTATTATTACGCTGTAAACAAATGAGGCCGCCCTAATGACTGCAGTAAGATCTATTTCTAAAACCCCTGATGGTGTGACAATTCAACCAAGAAACATGAATTTTGAACTGGAAAAGTCTCTGGCCACGGATTGGGCAGACAACGACCCGTTTTTAACGGCAGTATTCAATGCCATGAGCATGAGTTTTCCTAGCGGTGAGCGCAATTTTATTGACTCTGTTCGACATTACCAAGATCGCATAACCGATGAAAAACTTCTTAATGATGTGAAAGGGTTTTACAAGCAGGAGGGTATACATAGCCGGGAGCACCGAAAGTACAACAAAATACTCTGTGAACAACGGGGTTATGATTACGATGATCTAGAGAGCGTATTCTTAAGACGTATCGAGATGGGCAACAATGATCCGCGTATTACACCACGGGTCATATTGGCATCAACGGTGTCAGTGGAGCATTTTACCGCAAGCTTTGGAGAGAGCTTGCTAGAAGGGCGCATATTAAAGAATATTGATGGTCCTATTGGCGAACTTTGGCAGTGGCATGCCCTTGAGGAGCTTGAGCATAAGTCTGTGGCATTCGATGTCTACGAACAGATTGGCGGATCCCATGAAATGCGCACCCGTGTGATGCGTCTTGCAATGGTTACCTTGCTCATTGATACCTTAAGAGTGACGTTTAAGATATTGCGCCATGACAAACAGATGTGGACGTGGTCAACACTTAAGGGCCTGTCCAAATTTTTGTTTAGCAAGACCGGTTTCATCCGCGCACATGTGCCAGCATACAAGGACTTTTTCAGGAAGGATTTTCATCCGTGGGATCGTGATAACAGAGACCTGTTAGAGCAATGGCAAGGGAAACTTGAGCTAACAGCGGTTGCTGCCTGAGGGTGTTTGCAGTGGCCACAGGTCCAGTTTTGGCTAGTGGAGTAAAAAAGCCAGTTCTGGTGAGCGTTGTTCTCGCTGTGTTGGTTATTACTAAATCTGCTGTTACTGAAGGGGAATGAAGGGTGACTCTGAAACCCCTATAAAATAAGGATCCTACAGATACAAACTTAATACAAAAATGGTTTAAGTTGTAGCTATATTAATGATGAACTTAGAGTTAAATTAATACTATGGAAACAAATAATTTACATGATCTTGTAATACGTAACGGCAAGATTTTAGATGGATCAGGTAAAAAACCATTCTTTGGTGATATTGCTATCGATGATGGAAAAATTACATCAGTTGGGAAGATTGAGAGCTCGGGCAAAAAAGAGTTTGATGCAAAAGGAAATTTGGTAACGCCTGGCTGGGTTGATATTCATACTCACTACGACGGACAGGTATCCTGGGATCCATATCTTACTCCTTCAAGTTGGCATGGTGTGACGACTGCGGTCATGGGAAATTGTGGCGTGGGATTTGCACCTGTGCGACCTGGAGATGAAAACTTCCTTATTCAATTAATGGAGGGTGTCGAAGATATCCCAGGTTCAGCTCTACACGAAGGAATTGATTGGGATTGGGAAACTTTTCCAGAATTTTTAGATGCCATCGACAAAAAAGAATTCGTTATGGATGTTGGGTTTATGATGGGGCATGGTCCCTTGAGAAGTTATGTAATGGGTTATGAAAGATGCCAGAATCAAGTAGATGCATCTGATGAAGAGATCAGCAAAATGTCAGAACTTGTTACTGAGGCTATAGAGGCTGGGGCTTTAGGATTTAGCACCTCCAGAACAGTCCTTCACAGAGATATATATGGGAAATATGTTCCTGGCACAGAAGCAAGCTCGGAAGAGATGAGGACTCTTGCATTTGGAGTCGACAAAGCTGGAGAAGGAACTCTAGAAATAACATCTGATTGGCTGGATGAAGAGATGGAAATGTCATGGATGCAGGAATATGTAAAAAAAAGTGATTGTGGATTAACCTTTCTACAAACTAAAGGCGATGCAGTAAAAACAATTTTATTTTCTGAGGAGCACTTTCTCAAAGGTAAGAATATTCGGCCCCAATTCCCAGGTAGAAATGTTGGTTTAATGTTTGGCTGGGAAACTTCAGTCAATCCATTCATACAATTTCCTGCTTACAAAGAAATAGCTGATCTACCCATCGATAAAAAATTCGAAATTTTAAAAGATCCCCTTTTTAAAGAGAAATTACTTAGTCAAGAACCAGACTTTGAATCAGAAATAAGAGTAAGACTTGCAGACAACCCTTCCAATAAATCCAGAGAAGAAATTGCCCAAGACGTAGCACTCCCCACAACTTTAACCTCAAACTACAAAACCCAATTTATCCTCGGGACCCCTCCAAATTATGAACCCAAAGAAGAAGATAGCATCGCTGCGATAGCTTCAAAAAAGAATATATCAGAGCTTGAGGTTATGTATGATGAGATGCTTCAAAACCAAGGCACCAATTTAATTTATGCTGCTTTCACGCCATATGAAAAATATAAGCTCGATTTTGTTGAGCAGGCATATCAGTTAAAGTCATCAGTTGCTGGCGGAAGCGATGGTGGCGCTCATTGTGGATTAATATGTGATGCGAGCATGCCAACAACAAATATTTCACATTGGGGAAGAGATAGAGAGGCAGGCAGAAAGTTCCCACTAGAGATGCTGATTAAAAAACAAACTAAAGATACAGCTGAGACTTTTGGTTTATTTGATAGAGGTGAAATAAAATCCGGCATGTTAGCTGATATTAATATAATTGATTTTGATAAGTTGAATGTTGGTCATCCCACAATGATTCATGATCTTCCTTTAGGTGGAAGGCGTTTGGTGCAAGATGCTACGGGTTATATCGCTACCATAAAAAATGGCCAAGTAGTTTCTGAAAATGGCAAAGCTAATGGTGTGCTGCCAGGGAAATTGATAAGAGGTAAGCAAGTTTGTGAAGTAAAATCAGGCATATCAGAGGTTTCATTTTTCGATAAAACAATTCGACTGTTAGCAGTTAAAACTTTACGTTTCTTTTGGGGACTTAGTGGAAAGTCTATGAAAACCACAATTGTTTCTGATACCTAAGTCACCATGAAGCCAGTTTGCTTAGCTTTGGGTGCCGGTGCCGGCATTGGCGGAACTGTAGCAATAAAATTTGCTCAAGAAGGCTACTCTACGACTACATAGGGCATTAGCAGTTGAAAACTTTACAACAGTAGAAATGTTAAGCTGCTGATACTACAAGGATATAAGATAGTAAGACACACTGAGTCAGTGACTAAAGCATTGTACAATCTTTTGATACAAATATGGGTGCAAAATGAAATATCTCTTATACAAAGTTAATACAAACTTTTTTGAAACCCCTATAAATAAAGGGTTTCAGAGGGAATTACTCATTGAGTGGGTCTAAGTAAATGCAGTATAAGAAAGTGCTTGGTCTTGTTGTGGTGGTGGCGTTAGCCGTAGGCGGGTACCGAGCGGTTCAGGTTGCAGGTACGCTTGTTTTACCCACCACAGATGAGGATATAGAGGCAGTTGTTGCCTCAGCTAATGCTCAAAACGAGGAGTCATACTACCGCCCCCAAAGGAGTGCCCTCGAAATTCAGCAACCCAATCCACTGAACAATGTGTTCTTCGGTGATCTTCATATTCATACTAATGCCTCTGTTGATGCTTATTTGTTTGGCAACAGGTTTGATATGGATACCGCATACCAAGTAGCCAAAGGTCGCAGTGTTGTGCTTAGGACGGGTGAGCGAGTGGAGCTTACCCGACCCCTAGATTTTGCCGCCCTGACTGACCATGCGGAGGGTTTTGGGCGTCGGCTAGCCTGCCTTGACCCGAGCAAAAGCGAGGAGGCCCAAGAGGTTTGCGATAAAATGGCCCGTGCCTCACTCTTCACTTTTTTAGAAGTACGTAATCGAGGGCCAAAGCGAGACCTTACCGTATTTAACAATGACAGTGCCACAGAGCGGAAATACGCAGCAAGCACTTGGCAATTGGTTCTGGATTCTGCAGATCGCAATTACGAGCCAGGAAAGTTCACGACCTTTGCAGGTTATGAGTACTCTCCAGTATTACCTGATCGTGGTAAGCATCACCGTAATATTATATTTCGGTCCTTGGATACACCAAAATATGCCGTCTCATCTTTTGATGCAGCGTCTGAAATTGACCTTTGGAAAGAACTAGAAGCGACCTGTACCAAGGAGTGCGAGTTCTTGACCATTCCCCATAATTTGAACAAAACTTGGGGCTTGGCCTTCTCCGGCAAAACTATTGATGGGGCCACTTATACAGAGGACGACTGGAAGTTACGAGAACGATCAGAACCCCTAGTAGAGATGTTTCAGATCAAGGGTAACTCAGAATGCTCCGTGGCGTTTGGCGCTGGGGATGAAGAGTGCGGCTATGAACAATTTTTTCCAGAATGTGAAGAAGAGGGCCAGACGTCCTGTATTTACCCTACGTCAATGATGCGCGATGGACTGCAAATAGGTTTAGCGCTGGAGGATCAAATCGGCATTAATCCTCTTAAGGTGGGCTTGATTGGGTCAACAGATACCCACAATTCCAACCCGGGTGACACCGAAGAATGGGATTATCGCGGTGCAACCACATTTGCCTCAAGCCCAGCCAAGCGAAGGTACGAGAGTACTCGCTTAGTTGGTACTCAATACAACAATCCTGGTGGGCTAGCCGCCATATGGGCTCCGGAAAACACTCGAGAAGCGCTGTTTGATGCAATGAAGCGCAAAGAGGTTTACGCCACCAGTGGAACGCGCATTAAACTGAGATCTTTCGGTGGATTTAATCTGCCAGAGGACATTGCAGTCACAGCTGATATAGCGGCTGCATATACCCACGGCGTCCCGATGGGTGGAAGCTTAGTTGCTAGCAAAGATAACAGCCTGTCTTTGTTTGTGTGGGCGGTGAAGGACCCAGACAATGCGCCTCTGGCAAAGATTCAAGTGATCAAAGGTTGGATAGAGCAAGGGCAACGCCAGGAAGTCGTCTATGACGTTGCTTGCGGGGGGTCAGACTTGGACCCTGTAACTGGTAAGTGCCTAGCTAATGGTGCGACGGTAAATATGACTGACTGTCGATGGGATAACAGTGCTGGGGCAGCTGAATTAATGACCTTGTGGACTGACCCTGATTTTAGTGCTGATGAGGATGCGTTCTACTATGTGCGCGCTATACAAAATCCTACCTGCCGATGGAGCACTTATGATAGCCTCCGTCTGGGCAAATCTCCTCGTGATGATGCGCCGTTAACCTCTAAAGAAATGGCTTGGGGATCACCCATTTGGGTGAATGCAAAATAACAATCAGCTAGACTCGTTATAATTACCTACAACTACCTGCAACCGCGCAGCGATCTGATAACTAGAGATAATAATTATGATAACTAGACACGCTACATATCGACAATCAGCTTTGGTTTTACTGATGGGGCTGGGTTTGACCGCCTGTTCTGGGGACAAAATGGGGTCCTCGAATGAGGCTTTTAGTACGGCTGCAGATGTTCATGGTAATGAGGAAGTTATTGCTACGACACGTGAAATTGATGAGCTATTACAGCAGCGTGGTGGTGCTATTTTAGGTGGCCAAAAGCCCTTATTTGACGTTGAGACAGAGCTGCTGCAAAACAAGAGTGCCCCTCAGTCAAAGTCAATAGATGTACGAATCTTAGATCAAGCGCGAAATGCCTATTTTGGCGATTTACACGTGCACACAACTTACTCCTTTGACGGCTACTCTTTTGGTACTTTAGCCACACCTTATGATGCCTATCGCTTTGCTAGAGGAGAAGCTATTAAAAATCCTGCAGGTTATGAAATGCAGTTAACACGGCCTATGGATTTTTATGCAGTGACAGACCACGGGATGTTCTTAGGTGTTGTGCAGGCCGCTTCAGACACATCGACAGAGTTTTCAAAAAATCCTTTCTCTGAGCCATATCATGATCTTAACGCGCCAGACAACTTTGGCACGGGCTTTTTCAGTCGCATGAAACGCTTACTGACATTCTCAGGGTTTATACCTGAGATCATTGCTGGTATCTCCCAGGGGAGTGTAGATCGTGACGAGGTGCTTAATGTTGTGAGGACCGCATGGGAAGATACTATTGATGCTGCGGATCAGTTTTATAGTCCCGGTGAGTTCACCACCTTTGCAGGCTACGAATACACGACCTCGAGTGTGGAGATGGGAAATTTACACAGAAACGTTATATTTGACGGAACAGAAAGCCTGCCCCGCGAGCCTTTTTCGCGTTTTCATTCAAGCAACCCAGAGGACCTCTGGGATTGGATGGATGAGCTGAGAGCTAAAGGTGTTGAGAGTTTGGCGATACCGCATAATTCAAATGGTTCTAATGGATTGATGTTCCAGACCAATGACTTTGCCGGTAACCCTTTTGATAAAGCGTATGTCGAACAACGTAGCAGGAATGAGCCGATTGTAGAGATCACACAGATAAAGGGAACATCTGAGACTCATCCGACATTGTCTTCCCGAGATGAGTGGGCGGGTTTTGAAATTATGCCCTACAGAGTGGCAACAGCGGCGCTTAGTCAACTCGAAGGCTCCTATGTGCGAGAAGCGTTACTAAATGGTTTAGCAATTGAGAAACAAGGTGTTGGCAACCCTTATGGGTTTGGTTTTATTGGCTCAAGCGATACTCACTCTGCAGCAAGTCAAAATGATGAGTCAAACTTTGTATCTAAGCTAGGGATTTTGTCCAGTACGGCCGAGCAGCGCGGCTCTGTTCCCTTTGAAGGTATTGACGGTCAATTTGCTTATTACGCAAGTTACCTAGCCACACGCTTGTATCCAACACCCCTGGGTAAAAATATGTACGTAAAGATTGATGGTGACATTTACACCGGAGGATCAACACCTACTTTTGGTGCAGCGGGTCTTGCCGCGGCTTGGGCTGAAGAAAATACCAGGGAATCTTTATATAGTGCGTTCCGTCGCAAAGAGGTATTTGCTACCTCAGGCCCGCGTATAAGACTCCGGTTTTTCGCAGGTTATGACTTTGATCAAAGTATGCTCAGCGCGTCAGATGGAGTAGAGCAGGCTTATGCTAAAGGTGTCACTATGGGTGGCTCTCTTGTAGGTAATGGCATGGAATCTCCAGGGTTTCTGGTGATGGCGTCAGCTGATCCAGAAAATGCGCCCCTACAACGACTGCAAATTATTAAAGGTTGGATCGACTCTGATGGAGCTACCCATGAAGAGGTGATTGACGTTGCCTGCGCCAACGGTGCAGAGGTTAACCCGGATACAAATCGTTGTTCTGATAATGGTGCTCGGGTAGATGTCTCTAATTGTGCAATTAACCCTGAAACTGGTTCTGATCAATTATCAGCCCTTTGGCATGACCCTAACTTTCAGTCAGATCAACGGGCATTTTACTATGCGCGGGTGCTTGAAAACCCAACCTGTCGTTGGTCTACGTGGGATGCTATCCGCGCTGGAATTGCACCAAGGCCAGATTTTGCGAAAACTGTTCAGGAAAGGGCTTGGTCATCACCAATTCATTATTTGATGGAATAAAGCTCTCCTGTTTACACCTGTGAGAGAGCAGTGGTTTATTTATCTGTAATTCTCAACGGTTAATTCATGGTGGACGATCGGCTAAATACTTAAATCCTTCAAGTTATAATTTTTGAGTTGTGGCATGAGGGCGTCGCTCCAGACCGGTCGATCTTGGTCATTGGCGTCGGGAGCATACTCGTATGGTGTCTCGTCGGGGAATCGCTGTTTTCTTGCATCAATGGCCAGACCGATCAATCGAGAACGATTTTTGATGAACGCTTCATCAAAAGTAACCGCTTCTGCATGAATACCTGCGCCGTGTACATTCAGCACTGATGAGCGACGATGAAACCCAAAGTTAACGCTTACCCTTGTTTCAAAGCCAGTATTGGCAAATGAGCCATGCAGTATCTGCCTATTATTAATGACCACATCACCTGGATTGCAAATAATGGGGACGGCGTCGGGGAGACGCTCGGTGCCGGCCTCCGCAATGAGTTTCACTATATCTATTCGGCCATGCTGATGAGTGCCAGGTAGCACCCAAACGCCATTAACTGCGGTACTGCCGTGTATTTGTCCCATGAAGTTGAAGCCGTGGATATCTTCATCAAAATCGGGATTGTCCCAATGGGTGTCTCCGTCTTGATGCCAGGACACGGCCGCACCAAGTCCAGCGTCTTTTATAAAAAGACCTTCATGGAATGGGGTAAAGTCAGGGCCATTAACCGCCTCTGCCATCTTTAAAAGCCCTGGATGGGCATATGTTACTAAACAGGCTTTAGAAAACTGTAAGGAGCCTCCAAGGTACACTGGTGTCGCTTGGGGGGCATTAGCGTCAGGTTTCGGCTCAAACAATTTTACTTGGTGACGCCCATTGGCCATTGTTGTACCCCCAAGCGGGTCAGAAAGCGGTTTGGCCCACTGCAGTGTAAAACCTGTGGTATCCGCCCCAAGGGCTGGCCGCCCCTTAGCATCAGTAGCCGCACCCATTTCAGTGGGAAAGTTATCGCGCATAGCTTCAAGATCATTTTCGAGGTCTTGCAGCTCTTCTGGGCGTAGCGCATTTTCAAAAATATAGAAACCATAGGTTGAATAGGCTTCTAGAATATCACTGTGGATATCGCCGTTATCCTTAAATCGCAGAGGACCTCGGTTGGGTAGGGCTAAGGCACGCTTTTGTCCCTCAATTAGATACTCTCGAACGGCGGCTGCATCGTCACCATAATAGGCGGCGCAAGCCTCAATTGATTTGCTTATATCTTGCACTTGGACATCTCCTTTGAAAAATCTTAGCAAATATTCTTTATTCAATAACAAAAGTATATGCTTTGCACAGAAGCGGTTCAATTACCATTGTTGTGGTGTAAAGATAGGTGTGCCCAGAAAAAATAAGCCCCTCCAAGCGGAGAGGCTATAGGCTCAAATCGAGTTAAGTGATAGTTTGCTATTTTATTCCTCTTCAGCAATGACGGCTCTGGAGGCCACTAAGATATATTTAATCTTACCGTTTTCAATGCGCACATCAAAAAACTCTTCAGAAACCACTTCTTTGCCATCGATTGTGTCTGTGACTGTGTAAGCTGAGGTCACCCAATGATGGACAGTACCATCTGACTGGGGTACATCATTTGCGATGGCATAGTTGTATTTCCACGATGGGTTAGATGTTGCGAACCATTCCTTTAGAAACGCTGCGTGAGCTTCTGGGCCCTTTACGATAACGCCATTTGATGCACGGCCTTCAAAGTCGGCAGCGTTGGTGCTGTTGATAGCCTCAAGGTCACGCGTATTATGAGCTTCAACATAATTAACCCAAATATCGATGTTAGATGTATTTCCCGCGATGATATCAAGTTTCTCACCCTCATCTGAGATTTCATAACCAATGACGGTTGCCATCTCTTTCTCACTCTTTTCGTGATGACCTGCAAAGGAGAGTTGTGCCAGTAAAACTACGCTAATGCCGAGTAATATTTTATTCATAAAAGTCCCCTAATTTGATGTGTTGAAGTTGTTCTTTAGGTTTTACCTAATTACTTTAGCATAGACGTTAATTTCAACACTTGGTAGTTGGTAGATTTTTGAAACGGATAAAATAGGTAATTATCAGTTTTTTGCACCACGACCCAAGGTGTTAAGGTTGGCAGTGTGTTGGTCTCGATCAACTTCGTAATAAGAAATACACCAAATCATAATCATCCAAACCGTAACCACAGTAGGCACATAAAGGGCACCAAGCTGGAATATGGCTTCTGAAGGAACATTCTCAATACTTACCCCCTTCGGAAACTGGGCAATAGTAAGAATTGTACTAGCCATTACAACGCCGAATCCTTGAACAAACTTTTTAACAAAGGTCATAGTAGCAAAGAAAACACCTTCAGAACGGCGCCCTGTATTGACCTCACTCTGCTCCACTAAATCGGCAATCATTGAGGTGGTGATAGTTTGGTAACTTATAATTAAACCAACGTCAATAATGGTTACGCTAAGAATAATTGGAAATAAAAGAGGGTCACCATTCTCCGGCATTAACCCCAATAGGCGAAGTATGATAGTCATTGGGAGTATGGTGAACGCCAGTAGCCCCGTAATAATCGCCGCACGTTTTTTGCCAAGCTTTCTAGACACGATAGGGGAGATGACAAGACCGATGATAGCTGAAATAACCACCGACAAGGAAATCAAAGAATACTGCGCTGTAGAGAAACCCCAAAAGAATGAGTTTAGATATAGAGACAACCCCGCAGCGGTGCCGGTGCCGATGGCGCCAAATAGAGCGGCGGCGAACAGGGCGACAAATGAGCGATTCCGCAAGGTCTCAAAAATCTCCCTATAAATCTGCCTAATTGTTAGTTTCCGTTTGGATGGTGCTGGCTTGAGTTTTGGTATTAAATTATGGGTGCCTATGGCTGATGTCATAATAGCTGTGAAAATAATGAGGGCAGCAACTAGCCCCATCTGGCCATATCCGGCCACATTAAATGTGCCATGACTATATTCACTAGTGGGCACTAGTAAATAGTAAGATGTGCATGCGCCCATAAGGGTACCGCCACTCCAACCAAAAAAGAAACGGTAGCTGAGTATGCTGGTTCGCTCATCATAGTCCTCGGTCATCTCTGCCACCATTGCCGAATTTGGAATTTCATAAATAGTGATCAAAGTGCGAACGAGAATAGCAAGACACAAAATGTAACCAAATAGCTCATTGCCGCTTAAGCTGGCGGGTGGATTCCAGATAAAGAAATATGAAAGACTAACAGGTATTGCCGCAGCGTACATGTATGGATGGCGGCGACCCCAGCGTGTATGGGTGTTATCCGAAAAATATCCTATTAAAGGGTCACTTAAAGAATCGATAACTAAAGAGATCATTAGAGCCAAACCAACCAGATATGCATCTACTCCCATAGCCTGGCTGTAAAAAATTAAGAACCAGTAATCAAACCCATTACTCTTCACACCATATGCAATCGAGCCTATACCATAGGTGAGCTTATTGACCGGGGAAATATGTGAGTTCTTCATTCGGTTTCCAAGATATTAGGCCGTTTAATCCCTTAACTTTGATTCCTTTTATTGGCTAGACGCTGTTTTGTTTTTCAGCTACCTGTGTATAATACATGACGCACCGATTTGATCCAGATTGCGGGGTGCTTTATAAATACCAGCTAAATCGGAGTGTCGACATCAATCGACTCACTAACCCGATTTAGCGTTGCTGGATCGGGTTTTTTGCATTTAAAGGATTAGCTTCCCTTAGAAGCTGGGCATTTGATAACCAGATTGTGCGCCCGCATATCGCAAAGCACTAAAGAGGATAATCCAATGAGTGATCGAGAGAAAACCTATTATAGATGCGCAAATGCGCATCTAAATCCTGATAAAGCTATCCAAGCTACGATGATCAAATTAAAAATTCACGGTCATCGCAGAACTCTTATTAAGAGTTATTTTTCTATACCTAAATTATCAGCGGGCCAGTGCCGATGAAGTTGTCTATTTTGGTGATTTCTTGTCGTAAAAAAATATCCTTGTGTCGTCAGTTTATACGCGTTAGCGCAATTTTGCGTCCACAATCCACAAAATTCGTTAGAGCAAATTAAAGAGCAATTACTATGTCTATAACACACGAAAATACAGAGTCAGTGACCCTTGATTTTGACGTTCAAGTTCCCGAAGTTTTAGCTGCAAATGATGCGCCTAAACCCTTTGGTTTCGGTACACAGATTCGTAAATCATGTTATTTCGATGCCACGGTACGCTGGGGTGCTAGCGCATTCTCGGTTTACAACCACATGTATATCCCCAGGGATTTTGGCGATCCTGAGCAAAACTTTTGGAATCTTGTTAATGCAGCAACGTTGAGTGATGTAGCCGTTGAGCGGCAGGTTGAGATAACCGGACCAGATGCGGCTAGTTTTGTACAGTTGTTAACCCCGCGTAACCTTTCGACCTGTGCTGTGGGGCAATGTAAATATGTGTTAATTACCAATACCGATGGTGGCATACTAAATGACCCTATCTTATTGCGTTTGGCTGAAAATCATTTTTGGCTCTCGTTAGCTGACAGCGACATTTTACTTTGGGCTCAGGCGCTTGCTATTAATTCTGGTTTAGATGTTCAGATTAATGAGCCTGATGTGTCGCCATTGCAGTTGCAGGGCCCAAAGTCCGGTGCAATTATGCAGTCTTTGTTTGGCGACAAGATTAATGAGCTGCGCTACTACTGGTTTGGTGAGTTTGAATTGGACGGTATGCCTCTAATAATCTCCCGCACTGGTTGGTCGAGTGAGTTGGGTTATGAGATTTATTTACGCGATGGTACTCGCGGTGACGAACTATGGGAGCGTCTGATGCATGTCGGCGCAGAGTTTGGCCTTCAGCCAGGCCACACCTCAGCAATTCGACGTATTGAGGCGGGCATGTTGTCTTATCATGCTGATATGGACAACAATACTAACCCCTATGAATTGGGCCTTGACCGCCTGGTTGATCTAGAAATGGCGGCTGATTTTGTTGGCAAGGCGGCGCTGACCAAGATTGCAGCAGAGGGTGTTAAGCGTAAACAGGTTGGTCTAATTATTGATGGTGAGCCATTTGACGGGGCAAATACTGATTTTTGGCCAGTTTTTGTTGGTTTTGAACAGGTTGGGGTGGTTACTTCGGCCATTTACTCGCCGCGCTTGAAAGCAAATATAGCCTTAGCTATGGTAAGCATCGAGCATAGTGCTGTAGATACAGAAGCTCAGATTGTGACTCAATTTGAACAACGCGGTGCTAAAGTAGTAGCTAAGCCTTTTTACGATCCTAAAAAAAGCATTGCTAGTTCGGTAAAGGTATAACTTAAATTATTGAATGGAGCTGTATCTATTAATCACGACCATTATTCAGATGAATATTTGAAGGACATTCTCACCGAGGTGCAATCAATAGCATTGGTGGGTGCTAGCCCGAGAGCTGATCGTGATAGCCATATCGTAATGAATGTGCTTCTTGAGGCTGGTTATCAGGTGATTCCTGTCAACCCGAGAGAGGCGGGGAACTCCATTCTGGGTCAGACCTGTTATGGGTCTTTGGCAGAGATTGATATTCCCGTTGATATGGTTGAGATCTTTCGCTCCTCAGAAGCCGCATTAGGTGTGACTGAAGAGGCTATCGCGATTGGTGCTAAAGTAATTTGGATGCAGTTGCAGATTGTTAACCACCAGGCTGCACAGATGGCTGAATCGTCCGGTATAAAAGTTGTGATGGACCGTTGTCCAAAGCTAGAATTACAGAAAACTTATTGGACGGATCGAGAAACATAATCCACGTTAGTAAAACAGTTAACTTTGAGGCAACACAATGGCAGGTCAAGCTGATAATGACATCTTACTGAGTGAATTAACAGATGGTATTCTTAGACTCACTTTAAATGACAATCAACGGCGTAACGCACTGTCCACTGAAATGCTAGCCCGATTGTCAGCCGCGTTTACCGAAGCGGCGGATGATGTAAGAGTACGAGTCGTAGTGTTAGCGGCTACTGGCCCAGTATTTTGCTCTGGCCATGATTTGAAAGAGATGACTGCGGCCCGTGCTGAGTCTGATAAGGGTCACGAGGCCTATCAACAGTTATTCGCTGCTTGTGCATCGGTGATGCAACTGATCGTGCGTAATCCCAAGCCAGTCATTGCCGAGGTGGCTGGAGTTGCAACTGCGGCAGGCTGCCAATTGGTGGCTAGTTGTGATTTGGCAATGGCCTCAAATACAGCACAATTCGCCACTCCTGGGGTTAATCTTGGTTTATTTTGCTCTACTCCAATGGTGGCCTTGTCACGAAACGTTGGTCGTAAGCATGCGATGGAAATGCTTCTGGGTGGTGATATGGTGGACGCCAGCAGGGCAGAGCAGATAGGATTGATCAATAGGGCGTTTGAGGCCGATCAATTGACCGCTGAAACTATGGCTATTGCACTCAAAATCGCCAGTAAATCCACCATGACCATTGCAATTGGCAAACGCGCTTTTTATGAGCAGGCAGAGATGCCTTTGAAGGAAGCCTATGCCTACACATCGCAGGTGATGACCGAAAACATGCTCACTAGGGATGCCGATGAGGGAATTGGCGCCTTTTTGGAGAAGCGCAGCCCTAAGTGGGAAGATCAATGACATCTAACATGTATGAAGTAGGTTTGGATAAAAACGAAGCTAACTATCAGCCTCTAAGTCCCTTGCCCTTCCTAGAGCGTGCTGCGACTGTATTTCCTGATCATATAGCAGTGATACATGGAAATACTAAGGTTACCTATTCTGAGTTTTATCGACGGTGTCGTCAGTTTGCATCGGTATTAGCTGCAAGAGGGATTGGTCGCGGAGATACAGTTTCTGTGATGTTGGCGAATACCCCGCCAATGCTGGAAGCCCATTATGCAGTTCCCATGTGTGGCGCAGTACTGCACGCCATTAATACCCGTTTGGATGCCAGCGTGATTGCCTTTCAGTTGGAGCATGGCGAAAGCAAAGTGTTAATAACTGATACAGCGTTCTCTTCTACAATTGATGCTGCTCTTGAAAAGACGAAAGCAGGGCCTTTGGTGATTGATTACTCGGACCCAGTGTTTCCACAAACAGGAGAGAGATTGGGCAGTGATGACTACGAAACCCTCGTAAAGTCAGGTGATCCAGATTTTCCCTGGCTAATGCCTAATGATGAGTGGGATGCAATTGCGCTCAATTACACCTCTGGTACCACAGGCGATCCAAAAGGTGTTGTATACCACCATCGTGGTGCTTGTCTAATCGCGCAGGGGAACATTATTACCGCGTCGATTGCTAAACATGCGGTTTATTTATGGACTTTACCAATGTTTCACTGCAACGGTTGGTGTTTCCCTTGGACCATCGCGGCGGTCAACGGAACCCACGTTTGTCTTAGAGAGGTGAGAGCCGATGCCATATGGGCCTCTTTGGTGGACAACGAGGTGACGCTATTGTGTGGGGCACCTGTGGTGATGTCTGCTCTTCTGAGTGCAACAGATAAAGAAAAGCGAACACTGCCAAAGCCTGTAGATTTTTTTACCGCCGCTGCACCGCCGCCTGAGGCAGTATTGGCGAGCATGAGTGAAGCAGGATTTAACGTGACTCATCTCTATGGCCTGACGGAGGTTTATGGCCCTGCAGTAGTCAATGACTGGCATTCTGAATGGGATGTTTTGCCCAGCGCCCAGAAAGCGACGCTAAAGGCGCGGCAAGGAGTTCGATATCATGCTTTGGAAGAGCTTGATGTGTTGGATCCGGAAACTATGCAGCCGGTTCCGAGGGATGGGGAAACACTTGGAGAGGTTATGTTCCGTGGGAATGTCGTGATGAAAGGCTATTTAAAAAACAGGCAGGCTACTGATGAAGCGTTTAAGGATGGTTGGTTTCATTCAGGTGATCTAGGTGTGGTCTATCCTGATGGTTATATCCAACTTAAAGACCGTTCCAAAGATATTATTATTTCTGGTGGTGAAAACATTTCATCCATTGAAATTGAAGATGTCCTGTATAAGCACTCTGCTGTTATAGCAGCAGCTGTAGTAGCTATGCCCCATGAGAAGTGGGGAGAGACTCCCTGTGCGTTCATTGAGCTTGTAGAATCAAGTGAGTTAACGGCGGAGGACATGACCCTCTGGTGTAAACAACATATGGCAAGTTTTAAAGTTCCGCGTCACTTTGTGTTTCAAGAAATTATTAAAACCTCTACGGGCAAAGTGCAGAAATTTTTACTCCGTGAGCAGGCAATTAATTTAGCAGGGCATAATGAATCGTAGAGTGGTCAAAATAATTCTATACTGATCCGGTGACTTGATTATCCAAGGCTGCGCCGTTGGAACGCAGGTGGATCATACTTTGCCCAATTAGGTTTCGTCTTTTGTTCTGGAAGTTTGTCTTGCATTTGACGATATTTAAGAGATGTTCCATAGGCTAGATGGTGTTCCTGGTCGACGAGACTTGTGATGTCAGTCTCTTCGATAATTCCCAGTAATAAGCCAGCTTTGAAATAACCTTCCAGTTGATCTCTATGCTTTTCACGGCTGGGATTTTGCTCGCCCAAGCTATAAATCTGCTGTAATTTATGACGAGCAGTTTCGATGTAACGGGTTCGCTTGTAAGCATTTTCAAATGACATGTTGGAAGTTTTTCAAATAAAACAGAACGCCTTTCATGCTATCGCAGACTACTGAAGAACACCATGTTTTACTAACTAATATGAAGTAAAAAATGTAGGCGGTAACATTTCCCGGGGGCGTAATCTCACATCAACATCATTATTAAGCTATCTTAAAAGCATGCCTATTGATTATGTTCATATCACTACGCCGCCAGTTCACGCTCACATCAATTTTCTTCATGTGCCAGATATTGGTGGGCCTTTATCTGATGATCGCTATAAAATCACGATCTTGATTTCCAAGCATGATACAGAATGTATTAAAGAAATTAATAACGCCTGCGAAAGAGCCGCTAATCATGAATGGTCGGCTAGTGGAACTAAAAATGTTCAGATGCCTTTGATTGACGGAGAGAGCCAAAAATCGCTCTGGCCAGATCTGGCTAGTTATCATCTTTGCACATTTAAAAGTTTTCATGCTCCTATATTGCAGATGCCCGACGGTACAGCGATGCCTCGATCAGTTGAGATTAAGGTGGGAGATCCCGTTCGGGTATTTGGTGCTATGGGGGGCTTGATTGAGGATCAAAGAAAAGTCGTCGCATGTTATCTAAGCGGTGTACAGTTACTCAGTGAACCGCCTGATTCGAAAGATAACTCCTCAGTTATTGAGCGCCTGCACCAACGGCTAGGCAACTTTTTGCCATGGAATTAATAGTTCTGTCCCAAATCATGATAAGCCTTTTGATGCTTGCTTTGGTAAGCACCTATCGTTTATATCAGAGACGATCTCTGTCAAGCCTTAGTACTGAGCAACCCCTATTATTTTCAATATACATGACATTCCTAGCCGCAATGGTGTTTGTATTTGGCCTGTATTTTTTGCAGCTGTTTATAAGCTTTACTTACGTTTTGGGTCTTATAGGTTATGCGGTAATTTTTTTAATGCTTATTAAACACTCTGGTTATACCTCAACACTTTGGGCACTGGCGCTGGTTGGGTTGGTCGGTACAATTTTGATGCAGCTATTATTCTTTATTAATGACTACGATGTAACGGCAATCTCGAGTCAACGATGAGCAAAGGAATAACACTACTTATCTTTTTTTATACGAGTAATAGCGGTTTGAATATCCCCATCTTCAAGACGCTTATCAATTTCTTCAGGGGATAAATAGTCTAAATCCCAATGGTTACAGATATCATTTCTATAGCGTGTATGGTTCTTGTCGGTAGATTCTGATTTTTTCTTGTTAAAGTAGCTCAGTAATCGATTGCTGATGGACATAAGTCATCGACTTCTTGGTTTTAGGCTGAAGGCATATTGTAGTATATGGAAAGTTCTTTTGGCTATAGACACACTTAACCATGAAACTAATGTGTGAGCTAGCAGTCTTATCCCTGCAACCCACTGATAAATACATACCTTTATAACCAACAGAGCGAGCGCAATTTTTGGACATTTATACTTTTGTAATACTGTTGGGTTTTGTATGCAGTGTTTTTAGCGTGATTTTTTTCGGACTAACGATCGAAAGTATAGCGGGGCTAACCGCTTATACTATCGTGGGAATAATGACGTTGTCTGACTAACAAGAAATCTCATCTTTGAATAATCTACATCCACTTTTGCGCACGCGAAATACTGTCGTTGTTCATATTTAACTTCACTTTTGGCTTCCCGTTCTGCTTTGTGCAAAATATGGTGGTCTTCTGTAAGATGACATGTTTTATTGTGCTCATATTGACCGTCTCGACGGTACGATTTTAAAGGTCCATTAATGGAAAAGTTGCTTCTCAAGCTTACTGACCTGTTTGCTAAGGCACCCAGTGTGGTGCTCCGATTCAAAGTATTAGTATTGTGTACATTAGTTACAGTATCTATTGGTATGGGGTTTGCGATTGCCAATCTTACAGTATTTAACCTTTCTTCTGAGTCGTTTATGCAGGAGGACAGTCCTGCTCAGCTTGCCTTAGAGGAATTTAGACGACAATTTGGCAGTGACAGGTCGGTCTTTATTATTTATGAGCCAACTGATGGCGATGTATTTTCTCGTGAGTCCTTAACCGAATTACAGAAATTAACTAACGACTTAGAGAATTGGCAAGATCTTGATCCAAAACATTTTCCTGATGTCGATCTACAGCAATTACTGCATATTAGACGGGTCCAGTCCTTAGCCAATTTGCAAGTGCAGACAAGTGTTGATGATACGTTACTGTCCAGTAGGATTTTACCTAGGCAACTACCAGACACGCAGGGCGAGCTAGACGAAATAAAAGCCCGAGCCTTGGCCGAAAAAGATTATGTGTCTGGGTTTTATGCAAAGGATGGGAGTTTTGCTGCCATCCTGCTCCAGACGGATTTCGGCACGATTCCAGTTGAAGGGTATGAGTCAGCCATTGATGATGCGGGAGTTGAGCTAGATGCTAGTTTTGACGATTTTGAGCTCGTATTTGATGAGCAAGCGGTGGTGCAAGAGGTTGAGTTTGAGGACGTGGATCCAAGGGTGTATTTCGCGTTTAACGATGCTCTCACGGCGGTGTATGATCAGTACGGAGAGCAGTTTGTATTTTACCCGGTAGGGGAGCCATCATTGATGACTCAAATGCAGGGAATCTTAGATCAATTGGTTATTTTAGGTTATCTGATGGTGCTTATTTTTGCCATCCTACTCTGGGTTTTGTTTCGCTCAGCAAGTGCTCTATTCTGGCCGCTTCTAACCATAGCTTTGAGTGTGGCTTGGTGCTGGGGATTCACTGTCTTATTGGGTTTGGAGCTATCCAGTATGATAGGCCTAACAGTACTGCTGATATTTTCAGTGGGTATCGCCGACTGTGTCCATGTAATGAGCGCATACTTTAGCTTCAGACGTCAGGGGATCGACCATCGAAATGCTTTGACCAAGTCCTATGAAAAAGTAGGCTTGGCAATTTTACTCACTACATTAACTACCGCGGCTGGCATATTAGTGTTAGCAACGTCCAATCTTGAGCCAATCAGAGTCTTTGCATATATGTGTGCGTTTGGGGTAGTGCTCGCCTTTTTCTTTACTATCGTTTTACTGCCGATTCTTCTTGATATTTGGCATCCTACTGGAATAGCCGAAAAAGGGAGTATCGCTGACCGACTGGGGAAGGGATGGCATGGGTTGAACCGCATCGTCAAAAGCAGTATCGCAATGTTTGCGGGCGGGACGATTTTTTACTCTCTTGGATTGTTTTTAGGATTGTTCATTAACTCAGTAATATTACTTACCTACTGGATTGTCAATTCACAGCAAGTGATCCTTGCAGCAGTTCCCCTAATGGTGGAGCGACGCCCCAAGTTTATTTTGCTTATCTTTGCTTTTATATTGGCTATTTGTTGCTACGGAGCTAGCAAGATCCTTATCGACACAAATATAGCAGGCCTGTTTAAAGACGACCATCCGCTGGCTGTTGCGGTTAACGTGGTAGATAACAATATGTCAGGTTCCCAAAATATGGAAGTGATGATCGATACTAAAGTTATCGATGGCATGCTTGATGCTGAGTTATTGATTGCTGTGGACGACTTGCAAAGGACTTTAGAGCAACGATATCCTGAAACCGTTGGTCGTACTCAATCTCTTGCTAATATCGTTAAAAAGACTAATCAGGTGATGAATGACGATGATGAGGACTATTATCGCATTCCTGGATCTAGTCAAGCGGTGTCTCAGCTACTTTTTCTGTTTAACAGTGCTAATCCTGAGGATAGGAGAAGTTTAGTTTCTGATGATTACAGCCGGTCTCATATTAGCGTTAATTCCAAAACTATGGGCTCCTACGGATACCAGCAAATGTTTGAGGAGGTTGCGGAGATTATTGATGAGCGATTTTCCCCGTTAAAGATAAAGTATCCAGACTTGGAGATTGTGCTTACCGGAACAATGGCGACTTTAATGGTCGTCTCAGATGAGATTGCACGATCTCAGTTTAATGGTTTCGCGCTCGCGTTATTACTGATTAGTTTAATTATGATCATTACTCTTGGTTCTCTGCGTGGTGGTCTGATGGGCATGATACCTAATGCAATCCCAGCGTTTTTAGGTTTTGGTCTCATGGGCCTATTTAATGTTCCTCTCGATACCGACACTCTGCTGATAGCCCCCGTTATTTTGGGAATAGCGGTGGATGACACAATTCATTTTATGACCCATTACAGGGTTGAGTTAAGCAAGTCAAAAAGTGTCAGTATCGCCTTGGAGAGCGCGATTAGGGAGGTTGGACAAGCGGTAATGTTCACCACTATGATCATTGGTCTCGGCTTCGCTGTTTTAAGTTTTTCAGATTATTTAGGCATGGCCAAAGTTGGATTTTTCGGTTCTCTATCGATCTTCTTTGCCTTGCTTTGTGATTTATTTTTAATCCCCGCCATTATTATTGTGTTCAAACCTACTTTTGGTGTTGTAGGGGCAGATACCTCGATTAATTTTCAAGGAGCAAATGCGTGAAGTTAAAAGAGATACTCGGAATCGTCTGTATGACAGCATTGGCCTTTAATACACCTAGTAGCGGAGCTGAGATGACGGGTCTGCAGATTATGCAGATGATGGAAGACGCGCAGCGTGCAACCAATGATTCATCATTCACGCGATTAAAACTTTCAAGCTGTAAATTCGGTGTCAAAAAGGGTCGTATTGCCTGTGCGGAAAAACCCAGAGTAAAGGTTTTAGAGTCGGTGTCTGTTAATCACGGCAAAGATAATAAAGATACAAAAAGCGTGAGTATTACCCTCGAGCCTGCGGCAGAAAGAGGAATAGGGATGCTGTCTTATGCCTATGACGAGGCGGGGCGAGACAATCAAACGTGGTTGTATCTATCTGCGCTTGGTAGGGTTAAGCGGATCGCTGGTGGAGACTCAGATGAAGACACTGAGCCTGCATCGCTGTTTGGTTCTGAGTTTACGACAGAAGACACCGACACTGGCAAGCTTGCTGAATACCAAATTACATTGCTTGAAGAAACCAAACAGCGTGGTCGTGAGGTATGGAAAGTTCAGGCGATCCCCAATGCTGAAAGGGCGAAAAAAAGCCGCTACTCAAGAACTGTGCATTACATTGATAAGGAGCGCTATGTTCCGTTGCGATCTGAGATGTATGATAAATATGATAAAGAGATTAAGCGCACTATGGCATCCCGTGTTGAGCTGATCAATGATAATTGGGTGGCTCGATCAGTGACGATGATGAATTTGGTATCTAACCGCCTTTCAAATATGGCCTTGGTAGAGCTTTATGTTGATCTCGATATTAGAGATGACTTTCTTACTCAGCGAACGCTGACAGATAGTGCTTATCGAGAAGCTAATCTAGAACGCCTGAGAGCGCAAATAGAAAAAGGTGACTAAAATTTCCATGCCTTTACGGACTTACGTTTTAGGAATTCTGCTATTGCATCAGGCTGCTTTTGCCCAGCAGGCTGTCTCAGTAATACCAAATAATGAGGACACTCTTGACGATTTCAGTTTTGAAGATGACCTGTTTCATGATGCCTTCAATGAACCTGAAATTTTAACTAAGTCTTGGCGAGATGGCTTCACTGTTTTAGTAAGTCAGCAGTTTTTTGGGCAGATTAATAAGCACTCAGTTGAACCCGTACCTGGTGTCATTATCAAAAAGAATCCAAGTGTCGAGAATAACCGTCTAGGGGTAAATTTACGATATCAAAATGCCTTTTCACCGGGATGGTTACTCCAGGGGAGTTGGCAAGGCCGTGTATATTTGAAAGATGATTATGAATATGAAGTCAGCGAAAACAAAGTGAATGCTGAGTATCGCGTCAATGAGCTCTATTTGCAGCGCAGTTTTGATGATCATAGTTTCAAATTTGGTCGTCAAACAGTTGTCTGGGGCGAGACGGTTGGGAACTCAGTTTTAGATGTTATCAATCATACCGAATTTCGCGATTTCAGTATTATTGATATTGAGGATGCAAGACTTAATCAGTGGATGTTGGTATGGGATGTTTTTCAAGAGCAAAGTAGTTGGTCTAGTTTTATTAATTTGTATCCGGAATTCAATCCGGTACCGCGATTAGGCGGGCCATTTTATTTCCAATCCCCTTTTGAATTCGGAGACTATAAGCGTAGCGGCGATGTATTGCTTGAAGCGGGTACCCAGTGGCGTAAGTCATATGAGGCAAGTGATATAGCTTTCATGACTGCTTACCTTTATGAAAATCAATTGCGTTATGAATTACCAAACTCAGGCTTTGGTGAAGCAATTCCAGTTAAAAATGACTTTTTATTGGTTGGGTTTAGTGCCAATAGAGCTGTGGGAAACCTATTATTAAATCTTGATGTGGCTTTTAGTCATGGCATCCTAATTGATAATTCAAGCCTCATAAGTAACGGTACAACCGATGTTCCGATAAATTTAAAACGCGATCAAATAGGGGTTTCCTTTGGTTTCGAATATGGCATAACCAGCGTGCAAAATATTAGCTTAGGAATACAGGCTAAAAAGATGTTGGATGAAAGAGAAGGCCTGAGGTCTGAGCAATCGCTGCTTAACGAAGGTATTTATGGTTCGTGGTTGCTACGCTTTAGCAACAGGGTGTCCAACGACGACATAGTGTTATCAGCAACTATGCAGGGCGACCTAGACGGCAATTCGATTTTGGCGTCCTTACGCGCTGATATGACGATAAACGATCATTGGAAAGTTGGTGCTCAGTTTGTGGGTATTAATGCGAAGAAACCCTCTCAACTCGTGTTTTTTGATGATGATGTGAGGGTCGGCGCCACCATCACTTACTCTTTTTAGTTAGCCCCCCATTTCTCAATGGTACGATTTTGACATTCTTCCGTATAAATTTTGTAATTTGTGTATTTAAGTGTGATAGGTTTACGCTTTTTACTCTTACTTGACGAACATATTGTGGTGTAACATAGATACTTGAGACACTTCTGAACTGGCTGTATTAATGAGCGATAATAACGACGATTTCTGGCAGGACGATAATGGTACTCTAACTCAAGAGGCGCCGCCAAAATTAAAAAAGCCGCGGTTGTACCAAGTGGTGCTTCTTAATGATGATTACACTCCAATGGAGTTTGTGGTTGAGTTAATTGAGCAGTTTTTCTATAAATCACGAGAAAACGCCACTCAAATCATGCTAAAGATACATACAGAAGGCAAAGGTGTTTGTGGCGTCTATACTGAAGATATAGCCGAGACAAAAGCGGCTATTGTGAACCAATATGCTCAGGACCATCAGCACCCATTAATGTGTCAAGCAGAGCCGGCCAATGATGATAAGGATTAATTGAGATGTTAAGCAGAGAACTTGAAGTCACCCTCAATTTGGCATTTAAGAACGCCCGTGAGAAACGACACGAATTTATGACAGTTGAGCACCTCTTGTTAGCGTTGCTCGACGATGCATCAGCGTCTTCGGTGTTAAAAGCCTGTGGAGCAGATCTCAACGCATTGCGAGAAGACCTCAGTGAGTTTATTGATTCGACGATGCCGACTATTCCGGATGCACAACTCGAGCAAGAGACTCAGCCAACCCATGGATTTCAGCGGGTGTTGCAAAGGGCCGTATTTCAGGTTAACTCGGCAAATCATAGTGAAGTGATCGGTGCGAATGTAATCGTGGCTATATTTAGCGAGCAGGAAAGCCAGGCTGTTTACTTACTTCGGTTGCAAGATGTAGCCAGAATTGACGTGGTGAATTTCATATCACATGGTATTTCAAAATATGCCGATCACATTGAAAATACTGGTGAGACCCAAGACGAAACAGCTCAAACAGACCAGTCTGAAGATCCTGCGGAGCAGAGTTTTCTGAGTCAATTCACGACAGACTTAAATGAACAAGCACGCTTGGGATTAATCGATCCACTGATTGGGCGAGATGCAGAAATCGAAAGGGTCAGCCAGATTCTTATTCGTAGACGCAAGAACAACCCATTGTTGGTGGGTGAATCGGGTGTAGGAAAGACAGCTATAGCTGAAGGTTTGGCCAAGCTAATCGTCGAAGAAAATGTCCCTGAGCCGATGATTGGTAGCAGCGTATTTTCTTTGGACATGGGATCACTTCTAGCTGGCACTAAATATCGAGGTGATTTTGAGAAGCGTTTGAAGAGCTTGATCGCCGAGTTAGTCAAACATGAAAAATCGATCTTATTCATCGATGAGATCCATACGATTATCGGAGCTGGAGCGGCATCGGGCGGCGTAATGGATGCATCTAACCTCCTTAAGCCATTGTTATCGTCTGGCCAGCTGCGCTGTATTGGCTCGACGACTTACCAAGAGTATCGTGGCATCTTTGAGAAAGATCATGCATTGGCGAGGCGATTTCAAAAAATAGATGTTTCTGAGCCCAGTATTGATGAGACCTTCGAGATTCTGAAGGGCTTAAAGTCTCATTTTGAGGAGCACCATGACTTAAAGTTTACAAACCCTGCCTTAAAGGCTGCGGCTGAGTTGTCGAGTCGTCATATTAACGATAGGTTTTTACCCGATAAAGCAATCGATGTGCTTGATGAGGCTGGTGCCTATCAGCGTTTACAGCCCGAGTACAAGCGCAAGAAAACGGTAGGCTTGAGTGATATCGAGTTGGTAATTTCAAAAATTGCCCGCATTCCAGCTAAAAGTGTTTCAGTGTCCGACAAGGCTCAGCTCGCTGATCTTGCGTCAAATTTGAAAATGGTAGTGTTTGGCCAAGATACGGCTATAGATGCCTTGTCTACTTCGATCAAGCTAGCCCGTGCTGGTCTTCGCGAGGGTAGTAAGCCTATAGGTAGTTTTTTGTTTGCCGGCCCTACTGGTGTTGGTAAAACAGAGGTCTGCAAGCAACTCGCGAACGTCCTGGGAATAGAATTAGTTCGATTTGACATGTCTGAGTATATGGAAAGGCACACAGTCTCTCGGTTGATAGGAGCTCCTCCTGGCTATGTTGGCTATGACCAGGGTGGTTTACTGACTGAAGCGGTGACAAAACAGCCACACTCGGTGATTTTGCTTGATGAAGTTGAGAAAGCTCACCCCGACGTGTTTAATCTTCTTTTGCAGGTGATGGATCACGGGACCTTAACTGATAATAATGGCCGCAAAGCTGACTTCCGTAACGTTATATTAATCATGACCACTAATGCTGGCGCAGAGCTGATGAGTAGGGCCTCTATTGGGTTCTCAACTCAGGATCATCGAACCGATGGGATGGAGGCTATCAAGAAAATGTTTACACCTGAATTTCGTAATCGTCTTGATAGTATTGTTCAGTTTGGTGAACTTACAGTGGATATTATTAAAACTGTGGTCGATAAATTTCTTGTGCAGTTACAGTCGCAACTTGATGATAAGAAGGTGTTCATAGAGGTAAATGATGAGGCGCGTCTGTGGTTAGCAGAGCATGGCTACGATGCGAAGATGGGTGCTCGTCCCATGGATCGTCTTATTCAAGAGAGGATCAAAAAACCACTAGCCGAAGAAGTCTTGTTTGGCGCCCTTGCTGAAAAAGGAGGAACGGCCTACGTGATCGTTGAGGATAACGAGCTCGTGGTAAGTACAGAGGTAAAGGCTGCGGTCACGGTATAGCTATTTACCAACACTGGGAGGTCATTCAGTTGCCTGTAACCAAAGGGCCCTGTGCCTTTGTCAGCGAGGCATATAGCCTAGGTCAGGGCGAAAATATCGTCGGTTTCTACCAGAAATGGGCAGATGACTACGATGACCAGATGCTCGAGGTCGATTATGTTGCGCCTACGGTCATTGCACAATTACTCTGTGAACATGTGTCTGAAAAGTCTGCTGAGATATTGGACGTTGGTTGCGGTACAGGGCTCACCTGCAGGCTTCTAGCTGAACGTGGTTATTATTCACTCGATGGAATAGATCTCTCTCCTGACATGATAAGGGTTGCTGGCGGACAGGGTATTTACCGCGACTTAATCGTGGGGGATGTGAACAAAACCATAGAGCGCGAAACAGATAGTTATGATGCTGTCATCTCCTCAGGCACATTCACCCATGGTCACGTCGGACCAGAACCCTTTGACGAGATTTTTAGAATACTTCGCCCTGGAGGAATATTTGCCTGCACGGTACACAAGGATCTTTGGGAGTTAAAAGGTTTTAAGGATAAGTTTGATTTTCTAGTGGGTGATGGGATTTGCAAGTGCTTACACCAGAAAAAGGGTAGATATTACGAAACTGAGAATATCGATGGTTGGTTTTGTGTCTATCAAAAATCAAGTTAAAAACACACTCCCTAAAATCCGACGAACGAATTCTAAAAGCGATCTTGTCATTTTGGGGATGTGCCCTCTCAAAGAGGGCTAATTCAAGAGAATCAACGTTCTCTGAAAGTGATTCGACCTTTTGTGAGGTCGTAGGGAGTCATCTCAACCTTAACCTTGTCTCCAGTCAAAATTCGGATGTAATGTTTTCTCATCTTTCCAGAAATGTGGGCAATGATTACGTGATCATTCTCCAGCTTCACTTTGAAAGTTGTGTTCGGAAGGGTGTCAATCACCTCTCCTTCAAATTCGATATGCTCTTCTTTCGCCATACTATTTATAGATGTCCTTAAAAAAAAGGGCGCAGTTTGCCCTAAAACAGTCGTTTTAGCAAAGTCATTCGCTCAATTTCCAGCTATTTTCTTTGAAAAACTCCATTGGCTGATATTTTTTCTTGTAGCTCATCTTCTGGCAGTTCTCTATCCAGTATCCAAGATAAACATAGGATTTATCCAATTTTGCCGCAAGGGAGATTTGAAACAAAACAGCGAAATTACCTAGCCCGCGCTTATTAAGTGACGGATCAAAATAGGTGTAGATAGCCGAGAGTGAGTTTGGTAGTACATCGACTACTGCGCATCCAATAAGACTATTATCTACCCTGAATTCAAAATATTGAGTGCACTC
>Ga0207964_1000044_pt1 | contig 48533 bp, 46 predicted proteins | sample Knorr_S23_td_250_FD_185608 | JGI IMG/M metagenome (GOLD analysis project Ga0207964, IMG submission 185608) | Marine microbial communities from Southern Atlantic Ocean transect - Knorr_S23_td_250_ad_251m_LV_A (SPAdes) (version 2) | ecosystem: Environmental > Aquatic > Marine > Oceanic | place...
GTCACAGGTTCAATCCCTGTACCACCCACCAAGGAAATAAAAGTTATTGCGGACCGGTAGTTCAGCTGGTTAGAATGCCGGCCTGTCACGCCGGAGGTCGCGGGTTCGAGTCCCGTCCGGTCCGCCAATAAATATTAAAGGCTACTTCGCAAGAAGTGGCCTTTTTTGTTATAACTTTTATATATTTATTTATCAGCGTATAGTTGGCGTAATAAAAATAGATTCAGAATTAATTATTAGCAGTTAAACCTTATGCGTAGGCTGGATGCAGACTATTGGTTATACTGGACAAATAGTTACTAATTTAGGGGGAATTTCAGAAGGAAATTGTGCGAATTTACAAAAAAACGCCTGCTTTAAATAAGGATATCTATATATAAAAACACAGCTTTTTATCAATTAAAGGAAAAGCAACCATGGCACTACCCTCTTTATCAGCCCGAGGCTTACTTCAGGAAATTGCTAGTGATAGAGCAAGATTATTTTTAGTAATTCTAATTTCTTTAGCATTAATAATCTCATGGACAGGAATTTTAGATGACCTCTCGAATGATTTTTTAAACGATTCATTTTTCAATGCAATTGCGACCTATGGTAGTGCGCGCCTTATCAACGGACTAATTTCAGTAGTACAGACGACCACAGTCGAAGCAGGCGCTTTGTTCTTCGGAGGATCATTAAACATAGGCCAAATATTAGACCCCATTAATGATGCTGTGGAGCGACTATCAAATATAATGACCATTGCAATAGGGTCAATTTTACTGCAGAAGACTCTCCTCGCCATTACATCATCACTTCTGTTTAAGGTGTTATTAACACTCTCTGGCTTAGGTTTAGCTATTAGCTCATATATTAAAGATGCGCCATTCTTGCAGATACTGTCAAAGCTATTTATTTTCTTAGTTTTTATCCGATTATCTCTAGGACTTATGCTTTTCTTAAATCTTGCTGTTGATCAGTCCTATCTATCAGAACAGATTGATAATAACCAAAAACAAATGGCGACACTTGCATCCAGAGTTGATGAAGCAAGGGCAAAAACCAATGATGAGATTGCTCATGAAATTAAAAAACTAGTCAGCCAAAAAGACAGTAAAAGCGCCAAACTCCAATTGATTTCAAATGAAAAGATAGAGCTTTCAAATCTAGTTGCCACTAAAGAACTGGAACTAGACGAAGTTAGATCAGAATTAAATCTTACTGATCGGTATAACCCTTTCTTTATAGATCCATCGCTAGAAAAAATAAAAGAATCTCTATCAGAAACAAAACACAAACTTGAAAATGTAATCAATCAGATTGAAGACATCCAAAACGAGCTAGAAACCATAGATAAAGATATCAGCGCGAAAGAGGAAGTTATATCCGACTCTGAGGATGGAATAATTTCCATCGAAACAGCGAGGGAAACACTGTCAGACTCTGGAAAGTACTTCAAAAACCAAGTTGAGGTGCTATTAGAGATAATGATCCTATTTATGATGAAAACAGTTATATTTCCCCTCCTGTTTATGTATTTATTAACCAAAGGATTCAAACTTATATGGGGCATTAATATTAGAACCTTGATAAAGCGCGAACAAAAGATATAGCTTTGACTAAGCTGCTAGGGAATCTTTTGCCTTATAAATAGATTGGCGCGGGCAATGCACAAAAAACAACCTTACACACCATATTTACTGCCATATAGCCACTGAAATACCATATTAACCGACTGCACTTTTCTACAACTGATTAAAGGGGTATGCAATTCTCTAAAGTTTGTGATATTTTGGGCATGGGCAAACAGAAAAATGATAGGAGTTCGTCCACTTAGATAGGGAAATGACGTTATCTTTGTCGGTAACTGATGGATCTCAATATAAAAGCATAGTACGTGACAATAGATCATTCGTCATTTGGTGGTTACGGAAATAACACATAGATGCATTTTAAGGAGAGTCGACAATGAACAAACAATCAATTATCGCCTTAGGCAGTTTTGCACTAGTCATTGCTACAGCATCATTTAGCATTCAATCAGCAGAACTTGAGGAAATCACTGTAACAGCGCAAAAACGCGCTGAAAATCTACAAGATGTACCTATTTCCATGACCGCCCTTGACGGCGAACGTATGGAAGAAGCTGGTATAGCTAGTTTCAGCGATCTATCAGGCTATGTACCCAACCTAGAGATCGCAGAAAATGCGGTTAACACTATTATCACCATGCGCGGTATTAGCGTGGGCTCCAATCAGTCTTTTGAACAGTCCGTCGGCATTTATGCAGATGGCATTCACTATGGTAAAAGTCGTCAAATTAGAACCGGTCTTTTTGATATTGATCAGGTGGAAGTGCTTAGGGGTCCTCAGGGAATCCTGTTCGGCAAGAACACCTTGGCAGGGGCTATTAATGTGACTTCGGCCGAACCCAATGTTGGCGAAGAAATAAAAGGCGCATTCAGCTATAGTCAAGAGCGTCATGACGGCCAAATTTTAGAGGGCAATATCAATGCCTCTCCAACTGAAGATCTAGCTCTACGTTTTGCATTTAAAGACCGCAAATCAGATGGCTATATGGATAACGCATTTCAGGGCAGTATCAATCCCACTATGCCGACCACAGATGAAAATATCTGGCGTCTAACTGCTATTTGGGAGCCCAATGAAGATACTTCGGTTAAGTTAAAACATACTGAAAGCGACTATGTACGCTTAGGTGGTGCCGCTACAGTAACTACATTTTCTCCAGTTACCAATCTGGCAGACACTGATAAGCTTCTCTACGGAGTGATGACAAATCCAAACCTTCCATATAGCGGATTTGCCGCCAGTGTGGCATCAGGCGATATCACACCAAATCGTGATTCAACCTCCTTTGGTGGCTGTGCATTAAGTAGCAAACTGGATCCATCTTCAAGCTGTGCAGCTGGCACTGAAAAGCCAGAGGGTACAGATACTCAAAGCAATGATACTTCCCTCAATGTAGAAATTGATCTGGATAGCGGTTATACCTTTACCTCGGTAACCGGTATTTCTGGCTATGAGTATGAGGACGGTATTGATGCCGACTTCTTGCCCCTTAACTTTATCGGTCGCAGCGATATTTCCGAATACAACCAGAAAAGCCAAGAGTTTCGGATTGCCTCGCCAACAGATCAAGATTTTTCATTTGTAGCTGGAACCTACTTTACTTCATCGGAACAAGAAATTGATCGTTTAGTGGCCATCGATGGTACTTTGGGATTACCGGCTCTGACTATGCAAGCAATTACTGGTCTAGGCAATCCGGCTGAAGGGACATCCTCTGGCTTGGCCTTTAGTCGCAATGACCTCGCTGGAGCATATTTGCTCACCCTCAGTCCCGCTGAGGTTCAAGGCCAGATGCAAGCGCTTGGCGCCACTAGTGTCGAACAGTTACTCGGAATAATAGCGCAATCACCGAGCATAACAGCCCAAAGAGGAATCGAAGGAGCTACTATGTTTAGTAAGGTGGGGCGAATCTCTAATTGGAAGCAAGAAACAGATTCTTGGGCGGTATTTCTACAGGGCACCTATCAACTTAGAGAAGATCTAAGCCTAACTGCCGGTTTGCGCTATACAGAGGAAGATAAAAAAGCCCATGCTAAAATGGATTTAACCTATGCTGACGCCGATGGCTATGCAGACTTGGCAACGCCATCCCTTAATCCTGGTGTAGCTCAGTTGATGGGCGTGCTATTTGACTCATGGGCACATGAATTTAATGAAGAGCGCTCAACTGATCAGCTAATGCCAGCCGCCAATTTACAGTGGCAGCAATCGGATACTAATAAATACTATATTAGTTATGCCGAGGGCTTTAAAAGCGGTGGCTTTAATGCAGTCGATGATCAAAATCCGCTTCTCAATGAAAGTGGAACTGCCGTACTCGATGCAAATGCCCCCGGTCCGGGCTTTGAGTATGAGGACGAGACAGCAAGCTCTTGGGAAATTGGCGGTAAACATACATTGCTAAACGGCGCTATGAGTCTAAACTGGGCTTATTTCGACAGTGAGTATGTGGATCAGCAGGTATCCACCTTTGTTGGTGTCGGCTTTGTTGTTACCAATGCCGCTAGCTCCAGTGTTTCTGGCTTGGAAGTTGATCTGGCTTGGCAAGCTACAGAAAAACTGCGCCTAGGCGCTAATCTTGCATTATTGGACGGCAAATACGATAAATTTAATAGCGCGGCCTGTACAGCCGAGCAAGAGTCTGAAATTCTCGGTGGGGCTACCTCTTCCGGCAACTGTACAGCTTCTGCCAACGGCTCAAGCCAAAATATCTCAGGTGGCCAGTTAGGCGCCGACCATAGTGGCTCTATAACCGCTGATTACGAGCATCCCCTTAACAATGGTATGACGTGGTTTACCAGTGCCGATTTCTACTTTAGCGACAACTGGTTCTTGGCTGGAGATCTGGATCCTATAGATCAACAAGAAGCTTTCCAGCGTATCAATCTTCGCACTGGAATACGCGCTGAAAATTGGGATCTAATGCTCTATGGTCGCAATATCACTGATGAGACTATCGCTGTAGGTGCAGCTGATGTGCCACTAGCGGCTGGTTCTCACTTTAAGTACCTGTCTCCAGGTGAGGTTTGGGGCGCCAAATTTAGCTATAGTTTCTAGCTAATACACCTGAGCAATATCATTAGCTAAGGCTAGTGATTAAAAAGGACGGGCATTGCCCGTCCTTTTTTTATGGGTTGGGTATTGATTTTTACTGGTAGCGCCCCAATCTATTAATTAAACGCAAAAAGGTATGCACTATGGATCAATATCGCGGAACCACTATTCTATCGGTACGACGCAATGGCAAGGTTGTTATTGGCGGCGACGGACAGGTTAGTTTGGGCAATACAATAATGAAGGGCAATGCTCGCAAAGTACGCCGTCTATACAAGGATCGAGTGATCGCTGGATTTGCCGGTGGCACTGCCGACGCATTTACACTGTTTGAGCGATTCGAGGCCAAGCTGGAAATGCATCAGGGGCAACTGACCAGAGCGGCGGTGGAATTGGCTAAAGACTGGCGTACCGATCGTATGCTTAGACGACTAGAGGCGCTACTGGCGGTTGCCGATAGCGAGGCCTCTTTGATTATTACTGGCAATGGCGATGTGATACAGCCAGAGGATGATCTGATTGCCATTGGCTCCGGTGGACCTTTCGCACAGTCTGCTGCCAAAGCACTGTTAGACAATACAGATATGTCCGCTAGAGATATAGTTGAACAGGGCTTAAGTATTGCCGGCGATATCTGTATCTATACCAATCAAAATCGCACCATTGAAGAATTAGATTGTAAGGAATAAAGGAATCAGTATGTCTCAAATGACTCCCAGAGAAATTGTTCACGAACTCAACCGCCATATTATCGGTCAAGATGATGCCAAGCGCGCTGTAGCCATTGCTCTGCGCAACCGCTGGCGAAGATCGCAACTCGATGAAGAGATGCGCAATGAAGTAACACCGAAGAATATTTTGATGATCGGGCCAACCGGTGTGGGTAAAACCGAAATTGCCCGACGTTTAGCACGTCTTGCCAATGCTCCCTTTGTAAAAGTGGAAGCTACCAAATTTACCGAGGTGGGTTATGTGGGCAAGGATGTGGAGTCGATTATTCGCGATTTGGTAGAGACCGCGGTTAAGCAGCGACGCGAACAGGAGATGGTAAAAGTTGCACAGCGCGCTATAGACGCAGCTGAAGAACGTGTTCTCGACGCTTTACTACCTCCAGCTAGAGGCGCTGATACAGATGAAGAGCGCAATACCTCAACCAGACAGGTATTCCGCAAAAAATTGCGCGAGGGGTCTCTGGACGATAAAGAAATCGAGATTGAACTAAGTCAAATTCCCGCCGGTGTCGAAATTATGGCACCCCCGGGCATGGAAGAGATGACTTCACAGTTGCAAAGTATGTTCGGCAATATGAATAAGGGGCAAACTGCCACGCGGAAAATTACCGTTGCCGACGCTATCAAGCAACTAAAAGATGAGGAAGCCGCCAAGTTAATCAATGAGGAAGATATAAAAGCTAGCGCCGTGGAAGCTGCGGAACAGAACGGCATTGTATTTCTCGACGAAATTGATAAGGTTTGTCGTCGCGGTGAAGCGGGCGGTGCCGATGTATCGCGCGAAGGTGTTCAGCGCGACCTGTTGCCCCTTATTGAGGGAAGTACGGTATCGACCAAGTACGGTATGATCAAAACTGACCATATCCTATTTATCGCCTCTGGTGCTTTTCATCTATCCAAACCCTCTGATCTGATTCCAGAACTACAGGGCAGATTACCAATTCGCGTCGAGTTGAGCTCTCTGGGTACTGATGATCTCGAACGCATTCTCACTGAGCCTAATGCTTCATTAACCAAACAGTATTGCGCACTGATGGGAACCGAAAACCTGAAAATAAAATTTACACAAGATGGCGTGCGTCGCATTGCTGAAATCGCCTATGACGTCAACGAAAGTACCGAGAATATAGGCGCACGTAGATTGCACACCATATTGGAACGCCTGTTAGAGGAGGTATCATTTGATGCATCTGATCTGGGCGCCAGCGATAAATCAGTGGTTATAGATCCATCTTTTGTTAATAAGCATCTAAGTGAATTAGCAAATGATGAGGATTTATCTAGATTTATTCTATAATCAACAGAGGAGTAAGGGTTATTGAATATGTCTACGCCAACACGTGTTGTGATCTCAGAACACAAAAAAACACTGAGTATTGAATACAAAACTGAAGAGAGTTTTTCCCTATCTGCAGAATACTTAAGGGTATACTCTCCCAGCGCCGAAGTCCGCGGACATGGTGAGGGACAGGAGACACTGCAGTTTGGCAAACGCGATGTGGCCATTGCCTCAATAGTGAAATCGGGCAACTATGCCATCCAAATTATTTTTGATGATGGCCACGACTCGGGCATTTACAGTTGGGATTATCTTCGCAAACTAGCCATTGAAAAGGATCAACTGTGGTCTGAGTATCTAGAAAAAATCCATAGTGCTGGAGTGAGTCGCGAGGCCAATTCTCAGGTTATTAAGCTGCTATAAAAAGACTGCGTAGATACTCTGTAACAGCTTCGAAATTCCACGAGTAATTAATACGACTGATTGGCTCAACATACAGTATCACTATACAATAGCCTCCCATTTTTAAGGAACTCTGGACAGATGTCTGAGAAAACCACTGATTTTGGCTACAAAAAAGTCAACGTAGAAGAAAAAGCGGGCAAAGTAGCTGAGGTTTTTCATTCGGTGGCCGACAACTATGATCTAATGAATGATCTGATGTCGGCGGGCATTCATCGTCTGTGGAAGCGAGTCACCATTGAAATGTCAGGTGTTCGCAGTGGCAACAACGTATTGGATATTGCCGGCGGCACCGGCGATCTAGCGGCAAAATTTTCCCGTATTGTAGGCGACCAAGGCACTGTAGTCTTGGCTGATATCAATGACTCTATGCTGAAAGTAGGACGGGATAAACTACTGGATCGCGGTATTACTGCCAATGTGCGTTTTTCTCAAGCCGATGCCCAGTATTTGCCCTTCCCTGACAATTGTTTTGATGTGATTACCATTGCCTTTGGTCTGCGCAATGTTACCGACAAAGCTATGGCGTTGCGCTCTATGCTACGGGTGCTTAAGCCCGGCGGTAGACTGCTAGTATTGGAATTTTCCAAACCAGCCAATCCATTGCTCTCCAAAGTCTATGATAGCTACTCGTTTAATATACTGCCAAAATTGGGCAAATTATTTGCCAACGATGCAGATAGCTACCAATATTTAGCAGAATCTATTCGCATGCACCCAGATCAGGAAAAATTGCTCGGCATGATGGACAGTGCCGGCTTTGCCAATACCAGTTATCACAATATGACAGGTGGTATTGTGGCTCTGCACCGAGGAGTTAAGCCTTAGTGATTTTCGCAACGCTGCACTCGACTGCTATTAATGGCTTGGAGACAGCTATTAATGCCGCATTGCAATACGACCCCGCCACCCAGCGCGATCTTGCCCAATTGGAAAAGCAGGTTCTATTGATAGATTGCACCCTGCCGGCATTGCGCATTGCCATACAGCCCTGTGGGGAAAAAATTGTTTTGCATAGGGAGTGGGACACAGAGGCCGCGGTAACCATTAAAGGTTCGCTAGTCGCGCTTGCCAATTTGGCAATTAACAGTGGCGAAGCAAGCTCTTTTGCCAACTCTGGAGTGCAAGTGTCTGGCAATTTAGAAACCCTACACAGACTGCAAAAAATTCTGTTGCGACTGGATATTGACTGGGAGGCGGCACTGGCGGATCTAGTCGGCGATGTCCCCGCCCATTTAGCGACACAGGCTATCCGCAAATCCACTGCCCTTGGTAAACAAAATGTACAGCGTGCAACCTCAGCTCTTACTGAAGTCGCCCAGCAGGAATTACAGCTAACGCCCAGTCGTTATGCCTTTGACCAGTTTAAACAGCAAGTGCGTCAACTTGCGGCAGATACAGATCGAACCATGGCCATGGTGTCACAGCTACAGGCTAAAATTGATCAACATAAAAACAGGACGCCAAGCTGATGATACGACTTCGACGTCTTGGCAAAATCCTCTATGTGGTTGGCAAGTATCGACTGGATACAATGCTGGACAAGCGCCGCCTACCCCTAGTGATTCGGATCGCCTTGGCTCCGGCCATCTTAACAGGTCGAGCTGTGCAACCTCGCGGTGAAAGACTGCGCTGTGCACTTGAAGAACTGGGGCCTATCTTTATCAAATTTGGGCAGTTGCTATCCACTAGACCAGACTTAGTGCCAGCGGATATCTGCGCTGAAATTGTGCAACTTCAAGACAATGTGCCGGCTTTTTCACCAGAGCTATTTAAATCTATTGTGGAAACCGAACTAGGCGGCAATATTGAGGATGCTTTTGCTAAATTTGATCGACAGCCATTGGCTTCTGCCTCTATCGCACAGATTCACAGCGCCCAGTTAAACGATGGCAAGCAGGTGGTTGTAAAAGCGGTCAGACCCCATATTGAAAAGACCATCAGCCAAGATATAGCACTGCTTTACAGCTTGGCAAAATTTATCGCCAAATACAGTGCTGATGGTGCTCGACTAAGACCAGTGGAAGTGGTGGAAGATTACCAAAAGGTTATCTTGGGCGAGTTAAATTTGCAGGCGGAGGGCGCCAATACCTCACTATTGCGTCACAATTTCGCAGACTCATCACTGCTCTATGTGCCAGAGGTCTATTGGCCTTATTCAAATAAAAACCTGTTGGTAATGGAGAGAATCAGCGGTATTCCAGTTACCAATATTGAAGATCTTCAAACCGCTGGGGTCAACTTTAAAAACTTGGCCGAGCGCGGGGTAGAAATCTTTTTTACCCAAGTGTTTGAACACAATTTCTTCCATGCGGATATGCATCCGGGAAATATTTTTGTGGATGCATCAAATCCACAACAGCCGAATTATATCGCCATAGATTGCGCTATTATGGGCTCGCTATCGCGGGATGATCAGTTCTATATGGCGCGCAACCTGTTGGCTATCTTTAAGCGCGACTACACACAGGTAGCGGAGCTCCATGTACGATCTGGCTGGGTGCCCAAAGACACTTCAATTGCCGACTTTGCCAACGCCATTCGCTCAGTCTGCGAACCTATATTTGAGCGCCCTCTGGGTGAGATATCTCTAGGGCATATATTGATCAATTTATTTAGCACGGCACGGCAGTTTAATATGCAGGTGCAACCCTCACTGGTACTATTGCAAAAAACCCTGCTCAATATTGAGGGATTGGGTCGACAGCTATATCCCGAACTGGATTTATGGGCCACGGCACAACCCTTCTTAGAGCAATGGCTTAAAGATCGCTACTCCCCCAAAACTCTGTTTAAGCAATTTAAAAATGATTTGCCCGATTTGCTAGAACGCTTGCCGCAGATACCACCGATGCTTTTCCAAGCCTTGGAAAATCTGCAAAAAACACCCAGTGAAGAGGCAGTGCCTAAAAATAATACTAAATCCTGCAAAAAACTCGCAGGCTTGGGCGCAGTTATTGCCGGTCTCGGCTTGGGTCTGTTGGCAACACAATGGGTAGCCGCAATTGGTCCAGCCATTATAGTTGGCTCATTGGTTACCGCTAGTGGCGCGCTATTGATGCTATTTCGATAAGTTGATCCCTTTACATCGCCTCTGCGACTGCCATAATGACGCCATTAACCACAAAATATTGATAGTGGAGACTCAGATTGACTAGCTTTCTTGACAAAATAACTTGGAATAGCGACGGTCTTATTCCCGCCATAGCTCAGGATCACCTTTCGGGTAGAGTTTTGATGATGGCATGGATGAATGCCGAGGCCTTAACCCTGACGGTCGACGAAAATCGCGCTGTCTATTGGTCGCGCTCAAGACAAAAATTATGGCGCAAAGGCGAAGAATCTGGTCATATTCAAAAGATTAAAGAGATCAGATTGGACTGCGATAGCGATGTTATTATTTTAAGCGTCGAACAGATTGGCGGCATTGCCTGTCACACAGGGCGAGAATCCTGTTTTTACTACGTATTGGAAAATGGTGAATGGCGAAGTGCAGATCCAGTATTAAAACATCAAAGGGATATTTACCCATGAGTGATGCTATATTACATCAGCTGTCCAAGGTGCTTAAATCGCGCAAACAGGCGTCTGCGGATGATTCCTATGTGGCTAGCCTGCACGACAAAGGTCTTAACAAAATCCTTGAGAAGGTAGGTGAGGAGGCTGTAGAGACTATTCTCGCCGCACGGGATACTGAACAGAGTGGCGACAACAGCAAGTTAGTTTATGAAACCGCAGATTTGTGGTTTCACAGCCTAGTTATGCTGTCACATTTGGATATAGAAACCGATGAGGTTCTCAAAGAGCTAGAAAGGCGCTTTGGACTCTCCGGTCTCGAAGAGAAAGCAAACAGATAAAAGATTATAGGTGAACTATTATGGGCTTTGGCTGGCAAGAATTACTGATTATTTTAGTGATCGTGGCACTGATATTCGGCACTAAAAAATTGCGCAATATAGGCTCCGATTTAGGTGGTGCAGTGAAGGGCTTTAAGGACTCGGTTTCCGACTCGGAAAAACAAGCGGATAGCGATACCGAGACAGATGAGAAAAAAGACTCAGTCGACTAAAGCATGTTTGATATCGGCTTTCTCGAACTTCTGCTTATCGCCCTAATTACCTTGGTGGTTATGGGCCCTGAGCGCCTACCCGAAGCAATTCGCACCCTGAGCCTATGGATAGGCCGATTAAAACAGCGATTCGCCTCAGCGCGACAAGAACTGGAAAAAGAAGTGGGCATGGATGATATTCGCCATCAGCTACATAACGAGCAAGTACTGCGCGAATTAGAAGATCAAAAAAATGAGTTGGAACAGTCATTAAGTTCATCTGATTCCAGCCAACCAATCAAGTCTCAACCAACCAATGACTAATCCACAGGTATCTGATCAGCCTTTTATGGCTCACCTGCTAGAACTGCGCAATCGCCTGTTGCGGGTATTTGTTGCTGTACTGATTATATTTGCCGCTCTATTTCCCTTTAGCGAACAACTTTATCTGTATGTTTCAGAGCCTTTAAGGGAATTTTTACCCGCTTCGTCGACCATGATTGCCACCGAAATCGCATCGCCCTTTTTAACACCGTTTAAATTGGCACTGATATCTGCGGTTTTTGTCAGTATGCCCTACAGCCTCTATCAGCTATGGGCCTTTGTAGCACCTGCTCTGTATCAGAAGGAAAAGAAAATCGCCCTGCCACTGTTCTTTTCCAGTGTAATTTTGTTTTATGCCGGCATGGCTTTTGCCTATTATCTAGTATTTCCTTTGGTATTTATGTTTTTTACCAGTGTGGCACCAGATGGCATCAGTGTCATGCCAGATATCCGCTCCTATCTGGATTTTGTACTTAAACTATTTATGGCCTTTGGATTGAGCTTTCAGATTCCTATTGCCGTAGTGATTTTGTCTTGGGTGGGCACAGTCAACCCCAATAATCTAGCCAAGAAAAGACCCTATGTATTTGTGCTGTGCTTTGTGCTGGGCATGTTGCTAACACCGCCAGATATTATCTCTCAAGCGCTATTGGCTATACCTATGTGGCTATTATTTGAAGTGGGTATTCTATGTGGGCGCTTAGTCAGCAACAAAAATCAAGGATAGAGAATTAACACAGTGACGGGTGTTTTTGGGGGTAAACTGCTCGCCTTCAAAAACATGGCCTAAATGCCCACCGCAATTGGCACAGAGAATTTCCACGCGCCGCCCATCGGCATCTAATTCACGCCTGACCGCAGCGGCGATTTCATCATCAAAACTCGGCCAGCCACAATGAGAAGAAAATTTACTCTGTGATTGATAAAGCGGCGTTTCACAGCGTTTACACAGATAAGTGCCCGATTCATAGTGATCCGTATACTCACCAGTAAATGGCATCTCAGTGCCCTTATACTCGATAATACGCTGTTCTTCAGCAGTTAATGAATTGTATTTACTCATTGCTAGATATCCACTATTTCAATGATTTTGATCAGTTCTTCTTTGACTGTTTCTTGCATCTCAGGGTAGCGAATTGCGTACCATAATTGGACCATAGTGGCTTGAAGCGCTTGTAAGCCACAACTATTGGCCGGTATATCCATAATATGATGGCTATTTATTAAACGCAGATAATCAAATTGTGGATGACCTATAGAGGCGTATTCCCAATCAATAATAAATATGCCATTGGCACTTTGGATAATATTTTCAGGAATCAAGTCATGGTGACAAAGCACTGGATTCCATTCTTGGGTATCTATATTGCGGGCTATTTGAAAAAGCGCCTGCCTGATTTTTTTATCTAGATAAAGCGGACTCAGCTGATTGCAATATTCGCGCAAGTAGAGCTCGTAATTAAGCGTATCAAAATCAGGCAATTCAATAGACTGAATTTTCTCTATAGCCTGTACTATCTGTGTTTTTGTATCCGGCTTCAGGGCTTTATCAGGGTCCAAAGCATAGCCATCGATATACTCAGTCACCAAAATACGGCTATCGGAATAATAAAATCTGGACACAAAATCAGTAGACTGTAATTTTTTAAGGATAGCTATTTCAGTTTGGCGATTAACCCCTAGCTTGCCCGCTTCGAGATTATTGACTCTAAGCACCGCGCGTTTGGAACCCGCTTCGATAAGGTAACTGATATTAGTGAGACCACCCTCAAGTTGCTCGACAATCTGAGGCTGAGATTGAAATGGCGCCTGCCATTGGCGCCAATTCTCAAGGGTTTGCTTAACTAGATTCTGTGCTTTGCTCGAGATAAGTCTTTCTCCATGCTATATAACCAATCACAGCCAAAATAATATAAAGTACGTAAAGGCCAACTGTCTGATACAAACCGCGGTCAATATACAAAAAGATCGAAACTGCATCTATAACAATCCAATATAGCCAGTTCTCCACTATTTTGCGCGCCACCATAAAGGTAGTAATTACACTACCCCAGGTGGTAAAAGAATCTATATAGGGCAGTTTAGCATCGGTATTTTGCGATAATAAATAACCAGATACCAATGACAATAGAACAATCAGTGCAATGGTGCCGAGATGCCTCTTTATAGTCCAACAACTTAATTGGATGCCATGGGATGCCTGTCCTCCGCGCTGCCATTGATACCAACCATAGACCGCCATTGCCATATAGTAGGCATTGAGCGCCGACTCCATATACAAACTGACATCGCCATAGATCCATATATAGATTCCAGTACTAAAAAATGCACAGTACCAACAGAGGCTATTTTCTCGCATTGCCAACAGTAAGTAGGCAATGGAAAGAATAACTGCAATAGTTTCTAAACCTATCCACTCAAACATTATTTAAGCGCCTTATAATCGGGAATAACTTTTATAATATACATCGCAATACCAGATCTTAATCAACCTTAAAATTCAGTGCGAAATGAAATACCAAGTACTCTGGGTGCACCTAACTGCTGGAACTCCATTTCATCATAGCCATCGCCTTCACGCGGATCAGCATCCCAACCGGCAAATCCTCGCACACCGTAGTCTTGATTCGTTGCATTATTGATAAACGCGGTCAATAAATAGCCCTGCGCACTATAGGCAAGTCGAGCATTAACTAACATATAGGACTGCGACTGGTAATTGTGCGAATCGGAATAATAGAACTTATCCTTGCCCTCTACTTCTAAGCTAGCTGTAAGCTTGTCAGTTAAAGCATATTGAGCAGAGGTTGCAAAAGAATATTCCGGCGCATGAGCCGCGGCTCTTCCCTGCATATTAAAGGCATCGGGATTGGGATTGCTATGTTCAGTAATCTCGGTCTTTAATAGCCCCAAACTGGTTGAAATCAATAAATGAGCCACCGGCTGCCAGTGCATTTGCCATTCAATACCATAGCTATAGCCCTTACCCACATTAGTAGTAAAATCGATCCAACCAACACCATCTGATTCGATAGCTGAAGACTTTAACTGCAAGTCTTTACGGTCTGTATAGAAGGCGGTGATATGGTTAATAAAATCACCATTGGGCGAATTAAATTTTCCACCCACTTCATAATTCCATTGATATTCGGTATCAAAACGGCGCAGTAATTCACTGGGCAAATTCACTTCACCATTATAACCTCCTGCTTTATAGCCTCGGGTTAGGCTAAGATAGAGCAAATTATCCATATCAGTGGTTAACTCAAGAGCAAGCTTACCGCCAAATAGATTCTCATCATTCTTGCCACTGATTGTATTGCTATCGGTATAGTCCGATTTCCAGTTTTCAAAGCGCAGTCCTGAGGTCAATGCAATATTATCCTTGATTGGCGTATTGGATTGAACAAAAAGGGAAGTGGACGATGTTTTATAGTCACTGTTAAATAGTTCTGAAATATCATATTCGCCCCAGAAACCATCATAGTCTCTAGTTAGCCCTATTGTTGATTTCTGATAATAAATACCCAATAACCAATCACTACCTAGAATTTGCCCTTCAGGTCCAGATAACCAGCGTATTTCGGCAGAATCGCGAGCTATATCGCGCTGATAGTTATCAAAGGCTTGATAATCCGGCTGTAATATTGAGTCAGTCCAATCCTCATCATAGCCATATTCGGTATCGCTGCGATTAGTAGTAATAATACTGTGCATAGTCAAAGCATTGGAGATAGCCCAATCAGTATTGATAGCGAATGCAGCGCTTTTCTGGCGATCATGCCCCGGTTGATCGGACATAGTTTTGCGATTGGCATCCAATGAAAATGCGTCATAACCATTATCTATATCCAAATGCAGGGCTGTAAAATCCAAAGTTAAATTATCAGATGCCAACCAGCGCAATTTTACCCGCGAAGTCAATTCATCAATATTATTGGTATCTTTTTTATTTAATCTGGTGTTTTCAATAGAACCATCGGAAATAGTTTGGCCAATAGCGGCGCGGTATAACAATGTATCAGTTAATGCGCCCCCGATTGCCGATTCAAAGCCAAGACTGCTGTATGAACCAGCTTGCGCCTTAAAATAGCCATTGTTTTCAGAGCTGGGCTCATTGGTTTTTATATTGATAACGCCGGCAAGCGCATTGGCGCCAAAGCGTGTACCCTGAGAACCCCGCAACACTTCAACCTGATCTATATCGATAAGGGTGGCAGCACCGCCAAAACCGGTAAAATCTATACCGTCGACATAGGTACCCACAGACGGATTTAAAGGGGCAACAAACTGACTGCGCTCACCGATACCACGTATTTGAAAATACCGCCCGCGGGAAGCACCCGCCGCATAATTTACATTGGGCACAAGTGCCAAAAGGTCTTCTATATGGCGACTACTGCGCTGACTGATAACTTCTGAATCAACGACAGAAACACTGGCGGAAATTTTTTGCAATTGCGACTGTCGGAAATCTGAAGTAACAATTATTTCTTCAATATTTCCAGCCTGTGCAACGGACAGACCGCCCATCAAAATCGTAGAAATAAATATTAGGTGTAAATACTGTTTAAACAAGTTGTGCATAGCTTGAGCCTCAATAACTGGTTGTTAAGGAGACCCGGAATGAAAAGACGAGGTGAAAGGCATGGTTTTAAAACAATCCTATTCCTACGCCGGCATAATCCGGATCAGGTTCAAAGGGTGCATCTCAGGTTACTAGAACCGCCCCTTAGGCGAGGTGAATATTAGCACTGGAGCTGTTTTATAGGCAAGCTATTGCTTCAAAATTTACAGCCCAGCAACTATCTAATACTTTAGTATTAATGCTAATAGGCTATACAATTTTTTATTAAATTATACTAACTTGTTATTTGTTGACACCTGAAATAATGCGAAAGGGAAAATAGGGATTTAAATCGCATTATAGGTTTTGTTGTCGGAGTACAAAAGGAGTAATGATGATGGAAACTAACAAAGCACAACCAACCCTGTGCAGGTCACATTTAGTTGAAATTGAAAATAATAACGAAACGGAAAAAACCATGAGTCAATTAGAACAAGCTTTCACACGAGGGCTAGCTGGTTTTAGAGAATATCTAAACCAGCTACCGCGTAAAGAGAAGTCTAAACTAATACAGGCAATTTCGAAAAATATTGAACGCTACTAATCGAGATCACTCATTAGCTTACTGAAAAGCTTCTTGCGCTGATTTGGACGCAGAGCACTCATTTGTTGGTACAACCTAGCAACAGGGTCGCCATCGTCTCCCCCTTCTTTGGGCTCTTTATAAAGGGATTCTGGAGACACATCAAAAAAAACCGCGATTCGAACTACCGATTCGCGACGTGGCTCTTTGGTTTTCTCGTTGAGAATGCGATTAATTGTAGGCTGGGGAACTCCGCATCCTCGAGACAAACCACTCTGGGATACTCCATTTTCCCTCATTAACTTTGCCAATTGCTGACTAATATCTTGTTTACTCATATGTCCTTTACCTTCCCTTCTCCTAATTTTATATACAAAATACCTAAAACACCACTTTTTGTGGCTATATTTGTTACAAATATATAATCATGCATCTAAGTTCGATTATTGGACAAAAAATGCATTTCAAGATTTACTTATCTAATAAACCTTATTTCCCAAGTTAACTAGACTGGGTTTTGTCGATTAGCAATCAAGTCATCAACGACTTTAGGATCCGCAAGTGTTGAAGTATCTCCTAGATCATCCAACTGATCGGCGGCAACTTTACGTAATATTCTGCGCATAATTTTCCCTGAGCGTGTCTTGGGCAATCCCGGAGCCCACTGAACTATATCTGGCTTAGCAATGGGCCCAATCTCACTGGCACAAAGTTTTATTAATTCATCGCGCAACGCATCATCTGGCTGTATACCAAACATTGGCGTTACATAGCAGTAAATCCCTTGACCCTTAATATTGTGGGGATAACCCACCACAGCGGCCTCGGCGATTTTTTTGTGCAAAACCAACGCGCTTTCAACTTCAGCAGTCCCCATGCGATGCCCAGATACATTGAGCACGTCATCAACACGCCCTGTGATCCAGTAGTAGCCATCCTTGTCTCTGCGCGCACCATCACCCGTGAAATAGTAGCCGGGGAACGCACTAAAATAGGTATCTATACAGCGCTGATGATCTCCAAAAACCGTGCGAATCTGACTTGGCCAAGATGACTTAATCATCAATAGACCCTCACCCTCGCCTTTGATTTCAACCCCTTCACTATCAACGAGAACTGGCTGCACACCAAAAAATGGTAATGATGCCGAACCTGGCTTTAATGGCATTGCCCCAGGCAGAGGGGTCAACATATGGGCACCGGTCTCGGTTTGCCACCAGGTATCTACGATAGGACAACGACTGTCACCCACCACCCGATAATACCACTCCCAAGCCTCTGGATTGATGGGTTCTCCCACTGTGCCCAGTAACTTTAATGAACTGCGCGAAGTTTTGCTAACAAAGTCGTCTCCCGCCCCCATAAGCGCTCTGATTGCCGTGGGTGCGGTGTAGAATTGGTTGACCTGATGTTTGTCTACCACTTGCCAAAATCTTGAGGCATCTGGATAGGTGGGAACTCCCTCGAACATCAATGTAGTGCCACCATTACACAAGGGTCCATAGAGAATATAACTGTGGCCTGTGATCCAGCCCACATCGGCGGTACACCAAAAGATGTCGCCCTCTTTATAATCAAAGGTATATTTGTGGGTCATGGCTGCCATCAGCAAATAACCTGCCGTGGTATGCAATACGCCTTTGGGCTTGCCCGTGGATCCGGATGTATAGAGAATAAATAAAGGATCCTCTGCATCCATAATCTCGGCTGGACAGTCAGCTGTTACAGATTTAACCGCCTGATGGTACCAAATATCTCTTGATTGATTCCATGCTACGGGCGCAGATGTGCGCTCAACTACCACGCAGGTATGCACATTAGGGCAACTCTCTAGCGCCTTATCCGCATTGGCCTTGAGGGCCACTGTCTTGCCGCCACGAACAGCCTCATCAGCAGTGATTACAACTTGGCAATCGGAATTCAATATGCGGTCTTTTAATGCCTCAGGTGAAAAGCCGCCAAAAACCACGGAGTGAACGGCACCAATTCGCGCACAGGCAAGCATTGCATAGGCCGCCTCGGGAATCATGGGCATATAGATACAGACGCGGTCACCTTTTTTAACACCGCGCTGACGCAATACATTGCCAAAGCGCGAAACATGCTCATGAAGTTCAGCGTAACTGATTGCGCGATCCTCACTGGGATCATCGCCTTCCCATATAATCGCTGTCTGTTCCGCACGATTCTCAAGATGTCGATCTATACAATTTACGGCAACGTTTAATTTTCCACCTATAAACCACTCGACATTACCCTGATCAAAATCAGCGCTATTGAGACTTTGCCATGGCTTTTCCCATGCTAAAAACTGGCTGGCCTGATCAGACCAAAACTTATCGGGGCTATCAATCGACTGACGATACATTTCTTGATATTTGTGAGCATCAACCCATGCATTCCCAGACCAATCATCTTCTACAACATATACTACCGAATCAGACATCTAGCACTCCACTAAGAAAAAAATAGCCTTACACAACTGAGTTTATGTATTTTAGTACAATAGCTCAACAAATTGCTTGATAACAGAGAAATCTAAACGGTTTTGAATTAATCAACAATCACTTGAATACCTTGTTGATTTTAGGCTATTTTTGATTTTTTCTAAATGGGGCAGAAAATCTGGACCTCTGCGCAATGTAACACCTGTAGTCAACACATCTAGAATAACCAGATGGGCAATCCGAGATGACATGGGCATATACTCATCAGTATTCTCTGGAACATCGACATACAAGGCCATACTACTTTGCTCTGCAAGTGGTGTGTCTGAGGCAGTTAAAGCAATTACCGTAGAGCCGTTGGCACGGGCAATTTCCGCCACCTCTACAATTTCTTTGGTGCGCCCAGTGTGGGAAATAATAAAGAATACATCGCCAGTGGTACCTGTTGAGGCCAACATCCGCTGCATCAACACATCATCATGGCAGGATACGGGAAGGTTAAATCTAAAAAATTTATTTTCTGCATCTCTGGCAACAGCACCTGACGCCCCTAAACCAAAAAAGTAGATTCTTTTTGCCTGAATAAGGCTATCTACCACTTGGTTGACACGTTCATGACTTATATTGTCGCGAATCAATGCCAAGTTGCTAATAGTACTGTCGATTATTTTAGGCGTATAACTGGTGACATCATCTTTGGGATCTACGTTGCGATTGACAAAGCGAATACCACTGACCAATGACATCGCCAGCTTGAGTTTGAAATCAGGGAATCCGACGGCATTGAAGCGCTTGCAGAATCTATTTACACTGGGCTCGCTAACTCCGGCTCTCTTTGCCAAATTTGCAATACTGGACTGGGTGGCCGAATCCGGATCAGACAGAATAACTTCCGCCACTTTGCTCTCCGATTTATTTAGATTAGGTAGCGCGTCGGATATAACGTTAATCAAGTTTTGGCCATGCATGTTCTAAATCTCCAATATTTACAAGTAAGTATAGATCCTGGGCAGTAGAATTACTTTTTGCATATTTGATACACAAACTTACTTTTTAAAATACCATCACTAGCTGCGGTATTTTTAATGGAAGTGCGAGGGCACTTTCCCCACTAATTTTGCTTTTCCATTAAAACAATGCCATTTTTTGTAATTATACGCAAAAAAATCCTTATTTATTGATTAAAATATGGTTAAAAACTATAATTCTTGTAAGTTTACTACAAAAATAAGGTTTCCCTTTTATGTTTAAGATTGCCATTAATGGTTTTGGTCGCATTGGCCGCAATATAGTCCGAGCCTATTACGAACGCCCCGAGCTCCACGATAAAATAAAAATTGTCGCTGTAAATGATTTGGGCAATGTGGAAATCAGCGCCCATCTATTACAATTTGATACAGTACATGGTCGTTTTAACCAACAGGTTGAAGTGGGCGACAGTCAGTTAACGGTTAACGGCGATAAGATCCAATGGTTCTGCGAACGCGATCCCGCTAATTTGCCATGGGGTGACCTTGAAGTAGATGTGGTTTTTGAATGTACTGGCGTATTCACTAAGAGAGACAAGGCAGCATTGCATATTGCTGGTGGCGCTAAGAAGGTGATTATTTCTGCGCCAGGCTCTAATGTAGATGCCACTGTCGTCTATGGTATCAACCATTCAGAGCTCACAGCTTCTCACGAAATTATTTCTAATGCGTCCTGCACAACTAACTGCTTGGCGCCTTTGGTAAAACCACTACAGGATAGCCTTGGTATTGAATCTGGTTATATGACTACGGTTCACGCTTATACCAATGATCAGCAGTTGAGCGATGTCTATCACTCTGACGTGTACCGAGCGCGCTCGGCAACTCAATCTATGATTCCCACAAAAACTGGCGCTGCTGTTGCTATTGCCGATGTAATACCCCAATTAGCTGGAAAACTCGATGGCATGGCGGTACGTGTACCCACTATCAACGTTTCTCTTGTGGATTTGGTGTTTAATGCAGGTCGTGACACTACCGTGGAAGAAGTGAACCAAATTTTGAAGCAGGCTGCTGAAGGAGAGTTGAGCGAAGTATTAAGTTACTGCGATCAACCTCTGGTATCTGCTGACTTTAACCATATCGCCTACTCAAGCAACTTTGACTCTCTGCAAACACGAGTTAATGGCTCCTTGGTCAAGGTGATGGCTTGGTATGACAATGAATGGGGTTTCTCTAACCGCATGCTTGATAATAGCCTTGTACTTTTAAACGCGGACTAATATCCCTATGCCGAGAAGAACTAAAATCCTTGCCACATTAGGTCCAGGAAGTAGCGACGAATCCAATCTGAGAAAACTTATTCAGGTTGGAGTTAATGTCTTTCGCTTAAATTTTTCCCATGGCAGTGCTGAAGAGCATACCCAACGCGCTGAACTGATTCGCGAAATAGCCCGCTCATTGAATACACCCGTAGGTATTCTGTGCGATATGCAGGGACCAAAGATTCGTATTGGCAGCTTTGCTAATGATGCCAAAATCAACTTAGCTGAAGGTGATATTTTTAGCCTAGATAGCAATATGGATCCTGAAGCTGGCAACCAAGATGCCGTGTATATAGAGCAGCAGCTACTCGAAGATATGGATGCCGGTGATTTGCTACTTTTGGATGACGGTCGATTGACTTTCGATATTGTCGAAAAATCTGCCAGCCACGCTCGCTGTAAAGTTATTCAAGGCGGTATTTTATCCAGCAAGAAAGGCGTCAATAAATATGGCGGTGGATTGTCAGCTGATGCCCTGACTCCAAAGGATAAAGCCGATATCAAAACGGCGGCTGCACTAAACACTGATTATCTTGCTATTTCTTTTGTTCGCTCTGCCGCGGATGTTGAGCAAACTCGTGAGCTATTAGAGCAAGCGGGAAGTTCTGCGCATATTATTGCTAAAGTAGAGCGCGCTGAAGCCATCACTGACGAATTCTTGCCGGGAATTATCGAAGCCTCTGACGGGGTTATGGTAGCTCGCGGTGATCTGGGCGTGGAAATTGGCGATGCGAATCTAGTCGCTGTACAGAAACAGTTAATTGAAGCGGCAAATTCTGCCAATAAGGTTGTGATTACCGCAACTCAGATGATGGAATCTATGATCAGCGCGCCAACACCTACTCGCGCGGAAGTCTTTGATGTTGCTAATGCTGTACTGGATGGCACGGATGCGGTGATGCTTTCAGCGGAAACTGCGGTAGGTAGTTATCCAATCGAAACTGTGACCGCTATGGCCAGAGTAATTGAAGGGGCCGAAAAACATCCTCTTGCACAGCGCTCAAAGCATAGAATTGATGAAACTTTTGAGAGAATTGATGAATCACTGGCTCTTTCAGCTATGTATGTGGCCAATCACCTAAAGGGCGTTAAAGCAGTTATCTGCATGACCGAAACTGGCTTTACTCCTTTGTTGATGTCGAGAATTACCTCGTCTCTGCCTATTTACGCATTGGCAGAAAAAGCAGGTACCTGTGAAATAACAGCTTTGTATAAAGGTGTGGTACCTGTACCTTTTGATACCTCAAAGCTCGATCCAGTGGAAATTAATCATCTAGCTGTTGAGAAGCTACGAGAATATGACGCAGTCAATGATGGTGACTTAGTACTTATCACTAAGGGCGATTTTGTTAATGTTCAAGGTGGCACTAATACACTGAAGATTGTTCGCGTCGGCGACAAGATTCGCTAGCGGTCTCTGTAGACAATAAAAAAGCCCCTTGTGAAAGCAAGGGGCTTTTTTGTGCGCTGTGATATTTAACTAGCTAGCCCAAAATACAGTGACAGGAACCACTGATTGCTGAAGAACTGCTCTAATTGGCAATTCTGTAGCATCCTGTCCAGCCTGAGCCTGCTCTAGGACTTTCTGTTTATTTGGACCGCTTATATGGATAATTAAACAATCTGTATCTAATAGACGCGGTAGAGTAAGACTCATTCGCTCATGGGGCGCTGCGGTTGGTGTTACCGCTATACAGTGGCGGCCAGAGTTCACATCCAATCCTGCATCTAGGGCTTCGGCAGCGGGGAATAGTGATGCGGTGTGTCCATCATCACCCATACCCAGTATAACCACGGTAAACTGCCCGAAATCAGTCAATTCTGCCTCTAGTTCAGCTTCGCCATCCACCGCTGTTTGATGGCCATTTTTTAGCGCCAGAAACTGCGCAGATTGAGCTTCGTTAATCAGTAGGTTCTCGCGTACCAATTTTTCATTGCTGTCTTGGTGATCATTGTCCACCCAGCGTTCGTCAGCCAGTGTAACCACTACCTTGGACCAGTCTAGATCTTGCTGTGACAGTTGATGAAAAAATCCCATTGGCGTGCGACCGCCAGACAATACCAGAGAAGCCATACCCTGTGCGTCAATAGCATTGCGAAGGCGCTGACTCACTTCATCAGCCAATGTGGTATCCAATACCGAGGTGTTTTCAAATTGTTTTAGCTGCACCATAATCTCCCGTTTATTTAGATGAATCAGTTTCAACCTGATACCAACTGCGCCCATCATTTTCAATCAGCATATCTGCCTTAGAAGGGCCCCAGGACCCTGCACTATAGGCCTTTGTATCCACTTTTTTGTCCGCCCAAGCTTGGAGTAAGTCATCGCACCATTGCCACGAGGCCTCAACTTCATCACGGCTTACAAATAGCCACTGATCACCATTAATGACTTCTAGTAATAGTCGCTCGTAGGCATCGGCAATCCTGCCACCCTCCACAGAATCATGAAAATCTAAATTGAGGGTACGCTTTTCTAAACTTAAACGCTCCTTCATACTCTGTTTTTTGGAGACCATTTCAAGCTGTATGCCCTCATTGGGCTGTAAACGAATAACCAAGCGATTGTTCGCCTCGGAATCATCGTCAGCAAAAATAGCATGGGGGTTATCTTTGTAGGTAATCACGATTTGTGTGACTTTTTCTTTCATTCTCTTGCCGGTGCGAAGATAGAAAGGAACACCAGCCCAACGCCAGTTATCTACAAAAACCTTAAGTGCTACAAAAGTTTCGGTGTTACTGCTATCAGCCGCACTACCCTCTTCTTCCATATAGCCAACCACTGGGTCACCAGCGATCCAGCCAGCCGCGTATTGACCGCGAACCGCCTGATCCTTAACATTTTTTTGATTGATCGGCTTCATTGCTCTTAACAGCTTAACTTTTTCCGCTCGAATCTCGTCGGCTTCCACCTTGTTAGGTGGCTCCATAGCGACCAGAGAAAGTAACTGTAATAGATGGTTCTGCACCATATCGCGCAATTGTCCGACACCATCGTAATAGGTCCAACGGCCTTCAATACCCACAGTTTCAGCTGCGGTAATCTGGATATGGTCAATACAGCTATTGTCCCACTGGGAATTAATAATACGATTGGCAAAACGCAATGCCAACAAGTTCTGAACCGTTTCTTTACCCAGATAATGGTCTATGCGATAGATGCGTCTTTCGGGGAAATACTGGCCCACTGTGTCGTTAACTTCTTTAGAACTCTCTAAATCGTGTCCTATGGGCTTCTCAAGAACAATACGCGCTTTCTTATCAATGCAACCAGTCTCGTCCAAATTCTTACAAATAAGACCAAACATACTGGGTGGCGTCGCCATATAAAAAATCAGTGTTCGATCTTTATCGGACCATTCTCTCAAGGCATTAAATTGCTCTTTCTCTGAGAACTCAATACGAATATAGTCGATGCGTTTTTTAAATCTAGCCCATACCGTTTTGTCCCAATCATCGCCCAGATTGGTTTTAAGGATGTCACCAATTTGTTCGATAAAGGTTGCGGAATCGAGCTCTTGTCTAGCCACAGCCGCAATACGCACAGTATCGCCAAGCAATTCAGCTTTATCCAACTGAAAAAGTGCAGGAAATAATTTACGACGCGATAAATCTCCTCGCGCCCCGAATATAACTAGATCAATTTTGCTACTACTCATCCTATACCTCGGCAATCTAATGCTACTTTCTTTTCTCAGTCTAATCCGCTAGTGCAGCTGCTTCTCGAGCTAACTGTTCAATCTCTGTCCAGCGTTTGGCTTGTATATCTTTAGGATTAGCAATCCACGAACCACCCACACAGATTACATTGGGCAATGACAAATAATCCTTTGCGTTACCCAATCCAATACCACCTGTAGGACAGAATTTAATATTTGGGAATGGTCCTGCCATAGCCTTCATTACTGGTGCACCACCAGCTGCTTCAGCAGGGAAAAACTTAAAGTTTTTAAGACCGTACTCCATGCCTCGCATCAACTCACTGACAGTGGAGATTCCCGGCAAAAACTGCACTGAAGACTGACTGCCTACAGCCAGTAGTTTATCAGTGGCGCCCGGGGAGATCATAAATTGACAACCCAAATCTTCAGAGAGCTTAATTTGCTCTTCACTACAAACTGTACCTGTTCCTACAATAGCTTCAGGAACATGTTTAATAATCTGGCGTATACCTTCAACAGCGGCATCGGTACGCAGAGTAATTTCCAATACTTTTAATCCACCAGCAACCAAGGCTTCAGCTAATGGCACAGCATCTTCGACTTGATCCAGCGTTATTACTGGGATAACTGGATTTCCCGCTAACATATTTTGCACCTGCTACTCCTAATATTATTGTAGTTTTTTAGCCGCCCCAAGAAGCCCTAAATTTTCTCTGACTACTATATAAACTGGGATAGGCTTTAAGTAATTAACAAAGCGACCTTTTTCTTCAAATTTATAACGAAATTCGCTGTTAATAAAAAAATCTTTAAATCTAGGCACCACGCCACCGGCTATGTATATACCACCTTTTGCACCATAGGTAAGCGCCAAATTGCCCGCCGCACTGCCCATACCGGAACAAAACATATTGAGAGCCTGTAATGCCAACTCGTTGTCCCCGCGGTGGGCTGCTGCAACCACTTCTGCAGGGGTCTCACAGGCTCGCTGTTTATTGCCAAGGGTACAAAGCGATCTGTATATATTAAATATCCCTTTGCCTGATAATAGGCGCTCTAGAGAAACTCTGCCGTATTCTTTGCGCAACAGGCCCACTACAGCAGCCATTCTCTCTGTAATCGGCGGATAATCAGCATGGCCACCCTCTGAGTCAACAACATGGTAACCATCGGCAAGTGGCACTAGACCGGCAACACCTAAACCGGTTCCAGCACCTATTATGCCAATCGGTTTTGTCGATATCGGCTTATCGCCACCCACTTGAATAACATCGTCTTCACCCAACTCTGTAATCCCGTGAGCCACTGCCTCAAAATCATTGATAACATAAAGCTCATCACAGGATAACAACTGTTTTAACTGAGTTTTGGTAAATCGCCAATGGCTGTTGGTAAAGACGATTTCGTCATTATCAGCAGGGCAGGCTACCGCAAAACAAGCACTAGCGGGTGGCGTATCCCAACCTGTAGCCTCGGCGATTTCCTTGAGCAGATCGACCATAAGGTCTGAAAATTCTGGATGCTCTTCCACCGAGTGATGAAATTCATACTGGCTTTCAAGCTGTCCCGCAGGAACCGCTGAAAAACGCGCATTGGTTCCACCTATATCAGCTACTAGGCTCCATTCTGCACTCATACTTAATCCTCTGGATACAGAAACGAAGCGCCCTGCTCGGCGTCACTAATATTGTTGCGATTCACCGCGAATAATTCACGACCACAGCCTCGCTGACCAGCTTCCGGCTGAGGTGCCATAGGCCTAGCTTCAAGTTCAGCTGTATCGCCAACAAAGGATACCTCTCCTGTAATGGCGTTTAGACGAATCAAATCACCATCTTTAATTTTCCCTAACAAACCGCCATTAGCTGCTTCTGGCACCAAGTGGATAGCCGCGGGAACCTTACCTGAGGCACCAGACATACGGCCATCAGTTACCAGAGCAACTTTAAATCCACGGTCCTGCAGTGAGCCCAAAAATGGCGTTAATTTATGTAGTTCGGGCATTCCCAGTGCTTTGGGCCCCTGATAGCGCACTACAACAACGCAGTCTTTATCTAGCTTTCCAGCCTTAAACAATGGCTCTAAGTCATCTTGGCTTTCAATAACTATTGCGGGAGCCTCAACAATTTGATTTTCTAAAGCTACAGCTGACACCTTAATAACACCACGACCGAGATTTCCCTGAAGTAGACGCAAGCCACCCTCTGGAGAAAATGATTTATCTACGGTAGTTAAAACTTCCATATCTAGCGGTGTTTCAGGGGACTGCTTCCACTTAAGTCCACCCTCAGCGGTAAGGGTTGGCTCCTGAGTAAAGTCAGCAAAATTTTCACCCCAGGCAGTTTGCGCATCTGGGTGCATATAGCCTGCGTCAAGCAACTGACGGAACATACAGCTTGTACCACCAGCGGCATGGAAATGGTTTACATCAGCATGACCATTAGGATATACCTTTGCCAATAGTGGCACGGCTGCTGAGAGGTCTGAAATATCGTCCCAATTGAGAATTATGCCGGCAGCACGAGCAATAGCAACTAGGTGCATACTGTGATTTGTTGAGCCACCTGAGGCCAACAATGCAACGGTGCCGTTAACAATCGCTTTTTCATCGATCACCTTGCCAATAGGGCGATAGTTATTACCCAATGCAGTGATACGCGCCACCTGGTAACAGGCTTCTTTGGTAAGTCTTTCACGCAGGGGGTTATCCGGATTAACAAAAGAACTTCCCGGTAATTGAAGGCCTAGCGCCTCAAGAACCATCTGGTTACTGTTTGCTGTGCCATAGAAAGTACAGGTTCCATGACTATGGTAGGAGTCAGATTCTGCCTGAAGAAGTTCTTCACGCCCTATTTCGCCCTGAGCATAGAGCTGTCGAATACGTTGCTTTTCTTTATTGGGCAAGCCGGATTCCATAGGACCAGCAGGAACAAACAGCGCGGGCAAATAACCAAAACTTAGCGCACCCATTAACAGACCGGGAACAATCTTATCGCATATCCCCAACGCCAATACGCCATCAAACATTTGATGGGATAAACTCACCGCAGTGGCCTGAGCAATAATATCGCGACTCAGCAGACTGAGCTCCATACCATCCTGCCCCTGAGTTACGCCATCACACATAGCGGGCACACCACCGGCAACCTGAGCTGTACAGCCCATTTCACGCATGGCCTGCTTAATTTTATCTGGGTAGGTAGCATAGGGTTGATGGGCAGAAAGCATATCGTTATAGGCAGTTAGAATACCTATGTTGCTTGCCTGCATCATTCGAAGGCTATTTTTATCATCTTCACCACAGGCAGCAAAGCCATGGGCAAGATTGCCACAGCTTAACTTGCCCCGTTCTGGACGATTGTTAAAATCTTCTTGTAAACGACGCAAATAATCTGAGCGTAAATTGGCACTTCGCTCTATAATACGCTCGGTCACAATTGCTATTTGCTTGTGTAGTTGACCCATAATAGCTCCAAACTTGGTAAGGGCTAATTGTAACAAAATTACAAAAATTGACCATATATAATGAATGTAATTGATTATTTTTGTAATTTTATTACATAGTTGTGTAATCTAGCCTAATGTAAAAAGCAGACATTATTATATTAGCTGTCGATTAGTATTAAATAGGAATAATTTACAAATGAACACGAAGCCCTTTTCTCCATCAAAAACTTCAGCTTGGGGCAAGCTCGAAGCTTTAGCCCATGAGTGCCAAAACACTAATAGCAAACTAGCTATAAGACCTCTTTTTGACACCGATAAGCAGCGAGTAGAAAAATACTCGTTAAAGGTTGGAGAGTTATTGTTAGATTTCTCAAAAAATTTAGTTGACGATCGAATCTGGGAACAATTGTTGGCACTTGCCGAGCAGTCGCCCCTATGTACTCATCGCGATGCTATGTTTGGCGGTGAAAATATCAATCGCACTGAAGACCGAGCGGTGTTGCACGCCGCCCTGCGAACTAAACCAGAAGATGCAGTCTCGACGGATGCCAAACAGCGCGCAACTCAGGTCAACCAACAACTTGAAGCGGTTAAATCCGTCAGCGATCGCATTCGCGAGGGTCAGTGGCTGGGAAGTACAGGCAAAGCGATTACCGATGTGATTAATATCGGCATTGGCGGCTCTGATTTGGGACCAAAACTGGCCTGTAGTGCACTGGAAGAGTTCGCACACCAACGCATCAATATGCACTTTATTTCAAATGTTGATGGCGCACAGATCCTGAGCACATTAAGCAGGCTCAATCCGGAAACTACCCTTGTGGCAATCGCCAGTAAAACTTTTACCACTCAGGAAACCATGCTCAATGCAAAAACAACTATTGAATGGTTTAAACGCGAACTCGGACTGGATAACCCGAAAAACAGCAGTCATTTTATTGGCCTGACTGCCAATCCGGACGCCGCGATTGCCTACGGAATCCCTGAGGGGCAAATACTTGAGTTTGCAGACTGGGTTGGCGGGCGCTACTCACTCTGGTCCAGTATAGGGCTATCAATTGCTATCAGTATTGGTTTCGAAAGATTCGAGCAGATGCTAGCTGGCGCTAGAGAAATGGATTTACACTTCCAAAATGCGCCACTGCAAAGCAATATGCCGGTCATTTTAGGTCTACTGGGAATCTGGTATAGCAATTTCCTCAATGTTCAATCACAGGCTGTTATACCCTATTGTGAACGACTGTTGTTACTGCCCTCCTACCTGCAACAGCTAGATATGGAAAGTAACGGCAAGTCCACCAGCCTAGATAAGGAACAGGTCAATTACGACACTGGACCTATTATTTGGGGACAGACAGGCACCAATGGTCAGCATGCTTTTTTCCAATTGCTACATCAGGGCACTAGGATGGCACCTATAGATTTTATTGCCGCCGTCAAAGACAATCTGAGCAATCCAGAACATCATCAAGTACTGCTCGGCAATATGTTGGCGCAATCCTCAGCCCTAATGGAGGGACAGGCTGCCCCAGAGGGTCAGCAATACCGTTACTACCCCGGAAACAAACCTTCAAATACATTACTGATGGATGAGTTATCGCCAAAAAACTTTGGCGCACTGATTGCACTGTATGAACATAAGGTATTTGTTCAGGGCAGTATTTGGAATATCAATTCCTTTGATCAATGGGGAGTAGAATTAGGCAAAAAGATGGCCAATAGTCTTCTAGATCAGGGATCAAACAATGAAAACTTAGACCCCTCAACCAAGGCATTATTCGATTATATAGAGGGTAAAGACTAGGACCTGAGCTCTCTGGGCAGAGAAAAACTAATGGTTTCCGTAACGCCGTCAAGCTCTTTTGGCGGCTGCGCACCCAGCTGTACCAAGCGCTCTATAACACCACTGACCAGAATTTCAGGCGCTGATGCACCCGCGGTTACACCTATGGCATTAACACCAGTTAGCCATGCTTGCTGGATATCTTCGGCACCATCAATCAGGTAGGCACGGCAACCACAGCGTTCGGCTAATTCTCTAAGACGATTGGAATTCGAACTGCTCGGCGAACCCACCACCAATACCACATCAGACTCCAACGCCAACTGTTTAACCGCATCCTGTCTATTTTGCGTAGCGTAGCAAATATCATCTTTGCGAGGCCCTTCAATCGCAGGAAATTTCTTGCGCAATTCATCTATAACCAGCGATGTATCATCCATCGATAAGGTGGTTTGGGTAACATAGGCCAATTTTTGCGGATTTTTAACCTCGAGATTAATGACATCTCGCTCGTTTTCCACCAGGTAGATATCACCACCAGCAGAATGATCGTATTGCCCCATGGTGCCCTCAACTTCGGGATGGCCCGCATGGCCGATTAGAACGCATTCCCTGCCATCGGCACTGAACTTGCTGACTTCTAAATGAACTTTAGTCACTAGAGGACAGGTGGCATCAAATACTTTCAACTGCCGTACTGAAGCCTGTCGCTGAACTTTTTGAGATACGCCATGAGCACTGAAAATAACCACTACATTATCAGGAATTTCATCAATCTCATCGACAAAAATTGCACCGCGCTGGCGCAATTCGTCAACCACAAATTTATTGTGTACCACCTCATGGCGCACATAAACTGGGGCACCGAACTGATCGAGCGCCAAGTTGACAATATCGATGGCGCGATCTACACCGGCGCAGAACCCTCTGGGATTGGCAAGTTTTATATCCATTGATAGGCCTCCGCTGTACTCAGTGCAATGACTCTGGGGAAATATCAATAATATCTACCCGAAAAATAATGGTGCGACCAGATAGGGGGTGATTAAAATCAACCCTTACTTGTTCTGCATCTACATCTACGATAACCCCTGGCAATTCACCATCGCCATTCTGAAAAGAATATACAGCACCAATTTGCAGATCTTCATTTTCAAAATGGTCGTGTGCCAGTGTTTGTATATTCTCTGGATTACGCTGCCCAAAGGCATGCTCTGGGGAAATCGAGAATTGCTGCTGATCGCCAATCTTTAAACCTTTGAGAACCGCTTCAAAACCGGGCAATAAATTGCCATCACCCATGGTAAAGGTGGCGGGCTGAGCATCAAAATTTGAATCTATCAGTTCACCATCTTCCAGTGCTAGGGAGAAGTGCAATGTAACCTTGGTACCTGTATCTACAGTAATACTCATTGATCAATCTCAGTCTTTTTTAACCATTTCTTGCTCATGTGGCGAGCGCTTTAGAAAGGCATCTAACAATATCAAAACCGCACCTAAAGAAATGCCTGCATCCGCTATATTAAACGCAGGAAAATGCTTGCCAGACCAGTGGAAATCGAGAAAATCTACTACATAACCCAAGGCTACTCTATCGTATAGGTTGCCAAGGGCACCGCCCAAAATGAGCGCCAAGGCACAGCCTTCCAGTTTTTGCTGTGGCGATAATTTTGCAAGCCATACAAGGATAAAGACGCTAACTAGCATGGCAAAAATACTAAACCCCCAACGCTGCCAGCCCCCTTCGTTGTTTAAGAAACTAAAGGCTGCACCGTAATTATGAACCCTGACCAAATTAAAAAAACTGCTGATGGTCTCAGAGGCTCCGTAACTAAACTGTGCCACAATCCAGTTTTTAGTTAACTGATCTGCAACCAATACTGCAAGTGCGAGAGCAAGCCATACGCATAACTGTCTACTGAGCTTAAATCCTCTAAGCATAGCGACGCGTTTCTCCCTGCCCGCTGATATTTTCTACACAGCGACCACAGATTTCGGGATGTTGGTCATGGCTGCCCACATCATCAATAAGATGCCAACAACGCACACATTTACCTGCCTCACTTCGCGTAACAGCCACTTTTAAGCCATCCATTAGGGAATCTACAGCCTGATCACTGGCGGCATCTATAGATGCTAATTGCGCTTTTGAGGTAATGGTTACAAACCTTAATTCTTCACCTAACTTTTCTAGCGAGCTGTGTATTTCTGCATCGGCGAAGATATGTATATCCGCTTCCAATGAACCTTTGATATTACCCTGATTTCTCTGCTCTTCGATCACCTTATTAATCGCTTCTTTCGCCTGCAAAATAACTGCCCAATCGCGCTCGTTAATTGCCTCATCAGCGCTTAGACGAGGCAATGAGTACCACTGAGCAGTAAACACATAGTTATCGCGCTCGCCGGGCAAATGGCTCCAGATCTCATGGGCAGTGAAGCTGGTAATCGGGGCTATCCAGCGTACAAATGCCTCGGCAATATGGTACAGCGCGGTCTGCGCCGAACGTCGTGGCAAGCTATCCTCGCCACAGGTATAAATGCGATCTTTGATAATATCTAAATAAAATCCACCCATATCGCGCACACAGAAGTTGTGTAATTTTTGATAAATCTGATGGAATTGAAAGTTGTTGTAGTCGTTGATAATTTGCTCTTGCAATTGCGCAGCGCAATCTACGGCCCAACGGTCCAACGCTAATAAATCTTCATGCTCTACGGCATGTTGCGCGGGATCAAAACCATCCATATTGGATAGAAAATAGCGCGCCGTATTGCGAATTCTGCGGTAAGACTCTCCGGCACGCTTGAGAATTTCATCAGATACTGTCATTTCAGCACTAAAGTCAGCACTTGAAATCCACAATCGCAATACATCCGCACCCAGTTCATTGATCACTTTTTGTGGCGAGATAACATTGCCTATGGATTTGGACATTTTGCGTCCGTTTTCATCCACTGTAAAACCATGGGTTAACACTGCCTTGTAAGGGGCTGTGCCATTGATAGCAATAGCTGTTTTTAATGATGACTGAAACCAACCGCGGTGCTGATCTGAGCCTTCTAGGTAGAGGTCAGCTGGATAACACAATTCATCGCGAGCACCAATAACTGAGGCGTGGGTAACCCCAGAATCAAACCAAACATCTAGGGTATCGGTTACCTTTTGATAGTTATCTGCCTCTGCGCCCAATAATTCATTGGCATCGAGGTCATACCAAGCATCCATACCCTTCTGTTCCACAAGTTTGGCTACTTGCTCAATAATGCTGGCGGTCTGTGGATGCAGATCCCCTGTCTGTTTGTGAACAAAAAGCGTGATGGGGACACCCCATGTACGCTGACGGGAGATACACCAATCGGGGCTGGCCTCGAGCATACCTTTAATGCGAGCCTCACCCCAATCTGGGTGCCAGTTTACTGATTTGATAGCGGTTTTAGCTTTGTCTAAGAGACCATTCTGATCCATAGAGACAAACCATTGAGGCGTAGCTCTATAGATAAGCGGTGTCTTGGTGCGCCAGCAGTGAGGATAACTGTGAGTAATCTTGCCGCAGCTCATCAGCCTGCCATGCTCTGTTAGCACTTCAATAACCTGCTCGTCTACCTTGTAGACGTGCTGACCTGCAAACAGTGCCACATCATCTCTAAACAGGCCGTTGTCGAGCACATAATTGAGGGTATCTATGCCATATTGATTAGCTACCGCAAAATCTTCCAAACCGTGATCAGGTGCAGTGTGTACGCATCCAGTTCCCGCATCAGTGGTTACGTGGTCGCCCAAAAGCACGGGAATCTGACGCTGGTAAAACGGATGTTGGGCAACAATATTTTCCAGTGCAGCACCCTGACAGCTAGCTAGAATTTGGTGGTCTGTTAACTGCAGACGCTCAACTACAGCCTCAAGCTGTTCAGCCCCACAGATCAGTCTGACCGCTCCAGACTCACAGGCTGCTTGTACTAAATTGTATTCTAGCTCGGCACCGACACTGATCGCCTGACTACTGGGAATGGTCCAAGGTGTGGTAGTCCAGATCAATAGATTGACTGTACCTTGTCCGGATAATTCACCAAAGGCACGGGCGAGCTTATCCAACTCATCCTGCTCTTCAATAGCGTAGCCCACATCAATGGAAAACGATGTTTTATCCTGATACTCAACTTCCGCCTCTGCCAATGCAGAGCCACCTACTACGCTCCAATAGACAGGTTTATAGCCTTTGACCAAATGGCCGTTCTCGGCAATTTTACCCACCGCGCGGATAATATCTGCCTCGACATCAAAATTCATGGTGAGATAGGGATTTTGCCAATCCGCCAATACGCCGATACGCACAAAATCTTTGCGCTGCCCCTCGACCTGTCTCATCGCGTAGTCGCGACATTTTTGACGGAATGTCGAGTGATCTACTTTGACCCCAGCCTTGCCGATTTTCTTTTCTACATTGTGTTCTATAGGTAGACCATGACAATCCCACCCCGGAATATAGGGCGCATCAAAACCACTGAGCGTTTTGGATTTAACTACTATATCTTTCAGTGTTTTATTGACCGCATGCCCCAAGTGAATATCACCATTGGCATAGGGAGGACCATCGTGAAGAATATATTTTTCACAGCCCGCTCTGGCCTCTCTTATCTGTTGATACAGCCCCTTATCAGACCACTGCTTCAAAATCGCAGGCTCGCGTTGAGCTAGGTTAGCCCGCATGGGAAAATCAGTCTGTGGCAAATTTAATGTTGCCTTGTAGTCTTTACTATCAGTCATATTTGGCTGTACTTCTTTTCAGTCCTATTGCTTTAACTATGGGTTTAGGGTTTGTTCAAACCACTGCTCAATTATTGTTACATCGTCGCGAATACTGGCTGAAAGATCATCTAAACTGGCAAATTGTTTCTCGTCTCTCACTTTGTGTACAAATTCCACACTGATCCGCCGACCATAAATTTGCTGGTTAAAATTTAGCAGATGCACCTCTAAGATAGGCTTAACCTTATCGCCTATAGTAGGTCGCACACCCACATTGGCAGCACCTCGCAAGCGACTGCCTACACCTTCAATATCAACCAATACCGCATAGACACCTGCCAGTGGCGCTCGAAAGCGGTTAAGGTTGACATTCGCCGTAGGAAAACCCAACTTTCTGCCCAACTGCTGTCCGTAGGTTACCTTGCCGGTTATTGCAAAGGGACGCCCCAACAGGGCACTCACCTGCCTAAAATTAGATTCCTCTAGGCGTTGTCGTACCAGCGTGCTACTAATCCTTTGCTGTTCAACCTCTATGGTCTGGGTCTCTTGAACTGTAAAACCCAGTTCACCACCCATATTGACCAACATCTGAAAATCGCCCTTTCTATCGCAACCAAAGCGAAAATCATCACCTACAATAAGATGCTGAGTGTTAACACCACCCACTAACACATCGCGCACAAATTGCTCAGCTGTCAGTTTGCGCAACGCCTCGTTAAAGCGCAGACAGACGACTGTGTCCATACCAAAATCCAACAGCGCTTCAATTTTTTCTCGCAATCTCATCAAGCGAGGTGGCGCTGTCTGTGCAGAAAAATACTCCTGCGGCTGGGGCTCAAATGTCATGGCAACTGCGCTACTACCCAACTGCTCTGCCTGATCAATAACACGGCGAAGAATGGCCTGATGACCCAGATGAACACCATCAAACGAACCAATAGTTACTACGGATCGTCGATCGATCAATCGCGACCTTTGCAGATCGCGAATTAGGGTCTTTTTTTGCTGCTTTAGCACTAAGTTAGGCCCTCTTAATCCAAGGGGTGGAGTATACCTAGCAATCGCCAGAAAGGTAAGGTATTGCACACAATTGGTGCCACAAAAATATACCAATGAAATTTTTTACAGCACCATAAATACAGCGCTATTGGCTAGTTGGTTTTGTGGGTGCGCGCATATCTGACCATCTAAAGCCGAACAGGTATAAACTGAGTGCAAAAGTACCTAGACCAGCACCGCATAACAGCAGTATCTTTGCTATACGCTGCAACCAGTCAATTTGATGCCAAACCTCAGTGCCACCAAACTGCTCAAGTAGCAGGGTCAACACCAACAACATCAGGGCAACCGCACTAACGAGGCCCAGCAAAAACAGCGACCAACCGCTAGACGGCTGGTAAATATCTTGTTTACGCAAATGCAAGAAAAGCAGTATTGCATTGATTAATGCTGACAGAGAGGTTGCAGCGGCCAATCCGAGGTGACCCACCTGCCAGAAACTATGCAATGGTATTACCAAGACCAGATTTAGAATCATATTGGCAACCATAGCAATAATGCCGATACGCACCGGTGTGCGCATATCCTGTCGCGCAAAAAAGCCCGGTGCCAGAACTTTGATAAGCATAAACGCTACAAGCCCAGCCGCATAAGCCTTTAGGCTCAGTGTCGCCATGGCCATATCGCGAGCGGTCATTACCTCACCGTAGTAAAACAAAGTTACCAAAATCGGTTCCGCCAATAGAATAAGGGCGGCAGCGGCTGGCAGCGCTATAACTAAAATCATTTTTAGCGCCCAATCGAGGGTTTGCGAAAAAGCCTGCTTTGACTGTCCGGCATGGTGGCGCGATAAATTGGGCAGGATAACCGTGGCTACAGCAATACCAAATACACCCAGCGGCAATTCAGATAGACGATCTGAATAGTAAAGCCAAGAGACACTGCCTGTCGGCAAGAAAGTAGCCAACACAGTATCTAGCATTAAATTAATTTGACTGACGGATACACCAAATATTGCCGGCGCCATTAAGGCAAGTACTTTACGAACCCCAGAGTGCTTCCAATCAATAACAGGCGTTGGCAACATATGAATGCTGCGCAAAAAAGGCAACTGAAAGACAAATTGCACCAAGCCGGCAATCAAAACACCCCAGGCTAACGCATAGGCGGGCTGTTCAAACAGAGGAGCACCCAACAGCGCCGCCGCAATCAGGCATACATTAAGCAATAGCGGTGTAAACGCCGGCACAGCAAAACGGTCATAGCTATTTAGCACAGCTCCCGCTACTCCGGTCATCGAGATAAATAGCAAATAGGGAAAGGTTATACGCAACATTTCAGCGGTAGCGGCGTATTTATAGGGATTGTCAAAATACCATTTCGGCGCAAATAAGGCGGCAAATAACGGCGATGCTATAACCACAATGGCGGTTATAAGAATCAGGGTTATACCTAGGGAGCCAGAAACTCGACTGACTAATTCTCGAACTGCCGCCCTGCTACCCTGCTGCCTATATTCACCGAGAATGGGCACAAAAGCCTGAGCAAAAGCACCTTCAGCAAATAATCTGCGGAAAAAATTGGGAATTTTGAAGGCCACAAAAAACACATCGGCCAATGCTTCTGCACCAATTATGCGAGCAAAAACCACATCTCTAGCCAAGCCAAAAAAACGCGACAGCATAGTGAAAAAGCCGACCACGCCACTGGAACGAAGCAGTCCATGATCTTTTTTCTGTTGCTCAGTTTGTTCGGTCACCATTTAATCCACTAGCCGACTTATGCCAGACAGTTTAACCACATGAACAACCTAGTCAAAGGGAATATAGCCCCTGTATTTATATGATTTAAAAAAATCTTTGCCATCAAGCCAAAAAGTCTGTGAAAAGCTCGATATTTAGGTTGAATATCCCCACATAACCCTGTATATTTCCGCGCCTTTAAAGAGTTCCCTTATTTAGGAGATAATTCAAGTGGCTAATTCGGCACAAGCAAAAAAACGCGCACGTCAAAGTGAAAAAAGACGTCAGCACAATGCTGGTTTACGTTCTATGGTTCGCACCTATATCAAGAAAGTAGATGCAGCTATTGAAGGCGGCGATCACGCGGTAGCACAAGAAGCATACAACGCATCAGTTCCTGTTATAGATCGCATGGCTGACAAAGGTATTATTCACAAGAATAAAGCCGCTCGCCATAAGAGTCGTTTGAACACTCAGGTTAAAGCCCTAGCAGCTAAATAGGCACTTAAAAAAGTTTTATAAAAAAACCGGCAAATGCCGGTTTTTTTTATACTTGTATCTTTGTCGACTAGCCTTAACTAGGAAACGACATTTTCCGCTATAAAATTCTCAACAGCTTGCTTGTCGTTATCAAGCACAGTGTATTGCTCTTGACGATCAAATAAATCTTGCATATGAGCCGGCAGTGGCGGATCAATAGGATATCCTGCGTGCCTTACCGCATCGGGGAATTTAGCCGGATGCGCTGTCGCCAAAGTTACCATAGGTGTGTTGTTGTTGGCGCTGCAATGACGCGCCGCCGCCAAACCAATGGCTGTGTGAGGATCGAGCAAGTAGTTGCTATGCTCCAATGTCGCTTTAATCTCCTCGACCATCCCAGCATCATCACAGCGATAACTGGAAAATAATTGCCTTGCTTTGGACAACGCAGTTTCACTCAGTGTCATTGACCCAGTTTTAACTGTAGTCATTAACTGGGCTACTTGGTCAGCATCCTGATCATAGAGATCGAACAATAACCGCTCAAAGTTGCTAGAAATCATAATATCCATACTCGGCGCTAAACTTTGCTGTAAGGGCTGGATACTGTGGTCATTATTGCTGATACAGCGGTGCAAAATATCATTTTGATTGGTAGCAATTACCAACTGCTCTATGGGAAGACCCATTTTATGAGCCAAATAACCGGCAAAAATATCACCAAAATTACCTGTTGGCACCGAAAAAGAAACCTTGCGCTGAGGTCCACCTAAGGATAGGGAAGCCCAAAAATAGTAGACAATTTGCGCCATAATCCGCGCCCAATTAATCGAGTTAACTGCTACTAATTGACGACCTTCAGGCAAGAACGACTGGTCGGCAAAGCTGTCTTTAACCATATTTTGACAGTCATCAAAATTGCCGTGCAATGCCACATTGTGGATATTATCGGCCAACACTGTGGTCATCTGACGGCGCTGAACCTCAGAGACGCGCTGATAGGGATGAAGTATAAAAATATCGAGGTTTTTACATTGTCGACATCCCTCAATGGCAGCAGAACCTGTATCGCCAGAGGTAGCTCCCATAATCACCACTTTTTGCTTTCTCTTATCGAGAATATAATCCAGCAGATTGCCAAGAAACTGTAATGCAAAGTCCTTAAAAGCCAGTGTGGGACCATGGAACAATTCCATAATCCACTGGTTATGGCCCGCCTGCACAAGCGGCGCTATGCCCTTATGGCGAAATCCTGCGTAGGATTTTTCGATCAACTGGCGTAAGTCTTGCTCGGGAATTGATCCACCCACAAAAGGAGTAATTATCTTTAATGCCAATTCCTGATAAGAGAGATCGCTCCACGAAGCTATCTCTTCAACACTAAACCTAGGCAATTGCTCAGGGACAAACAGGCCGCCATCTGCAGCCAATCCAGCCAAAACCACATCTTCAAATCCCTGCGGTTCAACCCCGCCTCTGGTACTAATATATTTCATTTACTGATCCAAATGTTCCACGCGTATAAGATTGATTTTACCACGCACTGTCTCAAGTTGCTCGATACGCTCCACCGCACCATTGAGACATTTTTCACGAGTGACATTAGTGACGATAATAACGTTCACATAGTCCTCACCCACAGGCTGTTCTTTCTGCACAATAGCTTCAATACTGATGCCAGAATCCGCCATAATAGTGGTAATATCCGATAGTACGCCGGGCTTATCTAGGGCGGAAAATCGCATATAAAAACTGGTTTCTATCTCTTCAATCTGCATAATTGGCTGCGCTTGCAACTGCGAAAGGTCAACCCCCAATGCATGCACCTTAGATTCGGCTCGAGCATCAATGCTTCTGGCCACATCGACAATATCGGCAATGACCGAGGAAGCCGTGGGCTCAGATCCTGCACCTGGGCCGTAAAACAACGTGGTACCCACTGCATCGGCATTGACCATCACTGCATTGAGAACATCGTTAACACCGGCAATTAAGCTCTTCTGTGGTACCAAGGTAGGATGTACACGCAACTCCACCCCCTGATCCGTCTGTCGGGCAATACCCAAATGCTTGACCGCATAACCTAGTTCTCGGGCATAGGCCACGTCCTGAGGCTCTAATTTAGTAATGCCATCGGTAAACAACCCATCTAGAGTCAACGGCATACCAAAGGCTAAGGAAGCCAAAATCACTAATTTATGGGCGGCATCAATACCTTCAACATCAAAGGTGGGATCTGCTTCTGCATAACCCTTTTCCTGCGCCTCGACCAATACATCGTTAAAGTCACGCCCTTTGCTATCCATCTCAGAGAGAATAAAGTTGGTGGTACCATTGATAATTCCCGCCAACCAATTAATTCGATTTGCAGACAAGCCTTCGCGAAATGATTTGATAATAGGAATACCGCCGGCAACAGCGGCTTCGTAGGCAACTACAAGCCCCTGCTTTGCGGCAGTGGAGAAAATTTCCATGCCGTGCTCAGCAATTAAAGCTTTGTTTGCAGTAACCACATGCTTGCCATTTTTCAACGCGGTCATCACCAGATCGTAAGCAACCGTTGTGCCGCCTATCAATTCAACCACTACATCGATCTCAGGGTTTTTAGCAACCTCAAAGATATCTCTAACCACATCAGTATTTGCGGTATCACATTGGGGATTATCGCGGCGCGCACCTACTTGAAGTATATTGATCTGGCAATTGGCGCGATCGTTAATACTAGTTGAGTTACGGGTTAATACGTTAAAAACTCCCGCACCTACGGTACCCAAACCACAGATGCCAATTTGCACAGATCGCACGTTCAGTCTCCAAGAATTATTATATAGTCAGATATTGAGTCATTCACAACGGCGGCACAGAGTAAACGCCACAATGAACCCTGTCAATGGCGCAATTCTACCCTATTTGAGGGCTTGATTTTTAATTAGTTTACGAGCCTATAAGAAAAAACCTCGAACTAAGCCTAATTGGGGGTTAGGCCAAAGAATTCGGCGAAATTTTCTGCTGGCTGATAACCAGGGATAAGCGTTCCATCCATTAACACAATAGCTGGCGTTCCAGTCACGCCCACGCTATCGCCCAATGCATAATGATCCGCCACAGGATTGTCCTCACATACCTCGACGGGAACATTTTGACCATTTTTAACTTTAGTCAAAATATCATGCTGATCTTCTGCACACCAAGCTGTGGCAATTTTATTGTATGAAATTGAGGGGATCCCCGCTCTGGGGTAGGCCAAGTATCTAACCTCTATACCCATTGCATTGAGCTGGGGTACCTCCTGATGTAACTTGCGACAGTAACCACAGTCGACATCGGTAAATATATTCATAACTACCTTGGTTTCACCCTCGGCCTTAAAGACAATCATATCCTCCGTGGATCGATCAGCAAACAACGCACGGCGTTTTTCAATAAGCCGATTCTCCAATACATCTACGATTTGCCCAGATTCGACCTGATAGAGACCACCTTGAAAAAAATAATCGCCATTGCGATGTACAAAAAACAACGGGCCATTGTTTACTTGAACTTCATAAAAATCTGCAATAGGTGCTGGACCCAACACCGTAAACTCTAAATCTGGTCTAGCGGTTTTTAACTGCTCAGCCACAGAGTTCTGGCCAGTAGCCTCTACTTGCTCAGCTTGGCTTGCACCTAAGTGTTTAATATAAAGTGCCACACAGGCTAGCACTGCGAAACAGAGCGCAGCTACAAAATAATTGACTCTTATACCCAAGATATTCTCCTACGGATGATCTACTGACTCGACCAAATAAACTACGAGGGCAATCCCATTGCGGGATCGCCCTTAATTAACCCTCAACTATATAGTTTAGTCGAAAAAACCAAAACTACAGCGCGTCTTCACCTGACTCGCCGGTACGAATACGCAAAGCCTGCTCTACTCTGTACACAAATATTTTGCCATCGCCAATTTTTCCAGTTTTGGCCGCCTTTTCAATAGCGTCAATAACCGCATCCAAGATGCTGTCACTGACTACAACTTCAAGCTTAACTTTGGGTAAAAAATCTACCACATACTCAGCGCCACGGTATAATTCAGTATGGCCTTTTTGACGCCCGAAACCTTTAACTTCTGTAACAGTGATACCCTGAACACCAACCTCAGATAAAGCTTCGCGAACATCATCTAGTTTAAACGGTTTTATAGTCGCAGAGACTAGAAACATAAAGCACTCCTTAGTACAAAAAATTAATCTACAGGGTTAAAGATACCTGTTTATTGATGATATTGCATCTATGAAATGAAATTTAACTATTCAGAATAGAAATTATAGCCAACCTAAATTCAATAGGCATAAAAAAACCGGGGCACAGGGCCCCGGTTAAAAATTGCAAAGCAGAAAGCTTAGCTTTTTGAACTGGTGAATTCAGGATAGGCTTCCATCCCGCATTCAACCAAGTCAACACCATTAGCTTCCTCTTCTTCAGATACGCGTAGACCCATAATCACTTTGATTACATACCAAGCGATATAACTGGTTACAAATACCCAAACAAAGATAGTTAGAGCACCGATAAGCTGCCCTGAGAAAGATGAACCATCATTGGTGAATGGCACCAATAGAAGACCTAAAAGACCTACCACACCGTGAACAGAGATAGCGCCCACAGGATCATCAATTTTCAGCTTATCTAGAGTCAAGATGCTGAATACCACCAAAATACCACCCAGAGCACCAAATAGCGTTGCTTGAAGTGGAGTAGGTGTAGAAGGCTCAGCAGTGATAGCAACCAAACCAGCTAGAGCACCGTTAAGCGCCATAGTTAGATCAGCCTTGCCAAATAGTGCTTTGGCAAGAATCAGCGCAGCAATCAAACCACCGGCAGCAGCAGCGTTAGTATTCATAAATACCACAGCAACAGAGTTAGCACTTTCAACAGAAGCTGTAGCTAATACAGAACCACCGTTAAAACCAAACCAGCCCATCCAAAGGATAAAGGTACCCAATGTGGCTAGCGGAAGGTTAGCACCAGGAATAGCATTCACTGCACCGTTGGCGCCGTATTTGCCTTTACGAGCACCTAGCAATATTACACCGGCTAGGGCTGCTGCAGCACCTGCCATATGTACAATACCAGAACCGGCAAAGTCAGAGAATCCAAGATCACCTAGAGTGTACAGACCAAATACAGATGCACCACCCCAAGTCCAGCTACCCTCCATTGGGTAGATATAACCAGTCAATACTACGGCGAACAGTAGGAAAGCCCAAAGCTTCATACGCTCAGCAACAGCACCTGACACAATTGACATAGCAGTTGCTACGAATACAACTTGGAAATAAAAATCAGCAGATGGAGCATAGGTTGCTGGATCGGCTTCACCCGTAGCACCATCACCCATTATCCCACTTAGCAACAAACCACCATCATACATAATGGCATAACCGCAAACCATGTACATAGTACAAGCAATTGCATATAGCGCGACATTTTTTGTCAGGATTTCAGTGGTGTTTTTGGTACGAACCAAACCAGCTTCCAGCATAGAAAAGCCGGCAGCCATCCACATAACGAGAGCACCGCATACCAAGAAATAGAAGGTATCTAGTGCATATTGTAATTCAAAAACTTCAGACATGTTAATTCCTCTTTTTAGATTGCATCAGCACCGGTTTCGCCGGTACGGATTCGAATCACTTGTTCAGTGTTGGTAATGAAAATCTTGCCATCGCCGATTTTTCCGGTTTGAGCAGCAGATGTGATCGCCTCTACAGCACGCTCAACCAACTCATCTGCCAATGCGATTTCCAACTTAACTTTAGGCAAAAAATCTACAACATACTCGGCGCCACGATAAAGTTCAGTATGACCTTTTTGACGACCAAAACCTTTAACTTCGGTAACTGTTACACCAGTAACACCTAGATCACCCAGCGCCTCTCTTACTTCATCGAGCTTAAAAGGCTTGATAATTGCCGTAACCATTTTCATCGTTTATCTCCGCTGGGCAGTAGGAGCCACCCATTTTTCAGAAAAATTCTCATACCATAGGGCAGGCAGAGCCTGCCCCAGGTATTAGCCAAATTTGATACTTAGAATGGCAATGTGTAAGAAGCTACGAAAGTAGTTTCAGCATCATCACTAGTATCGTCAGAGTCGAGAACAGTACTCATAGTAAGGCTTAGGGAGTCATTAACTGAATAGCTAACGTCGAAGTTACTTTGATCATCAGCACCACCATCGTGCGCGCCATAAGTAAACGAGAAATCACCTGCGTCCAAACCATATGCTGTGTAAGTGTAGCCACTGTCAACATCATCAAAAATCGTAACGCTGGCAGGACCGTAACCTACAGAGTAGATGTACTCGGCCAAATCACCTGGATTGTTGTTAGTGTCAGCAGTTGGGTATGAATAAGTTGCATAACCAACATTATAAGTAACATCACCTACTGAACCGCCATAACCCAAGAACAAATCGTACTCAGTACCGTTAGTAGCATCACCAGATGAAAGCCATAGACCACCGTAGAATCCACCTTCGCTATAAACTACGTCTGCTGAAAGAGCCGCATCACCTTGACCTAAGTCATAACCGCGCCATAGGTAAGAAGTTGAAAGAGTTGCAGATGCGGAAACTTCCGCCATAGCTACAGGAGCAACGCCAATAGCAACAGTTGAAAGAGTTGCAGCAACAATTGCAGTTTTCAAAGTTTTCATAGTTAAATCTCCCAAGATTTAATAATTAAAGTGTGTTTTTTTGAAGTTATATACCTTTTATCCACTTCGCCCTAGAATAATGCACATATCATGCCAAGTTTTATTTTCCCTATAAATAACGCGAAAAAAGGGCATAAACCTTTATATGCGAGCCGTTATGGTGCACAAAACCCATGTCTGATAAATCGTATGCACCATTTTGGATCACGGAGCTAATACTAATGTATTAATGCCCTGACATCAAAGATATCTATGATAGAGCTATCTATATTTGCTAAAGTAAAGGTATTGAGGAACATATAAATATGAATTCAGACGATTTTTACCACAATCTAAACAGCCAACTTGAACAAGCTATAAAGGGCTATCAAACCCTGAGCAGTGAAGCAAAGATGCATTTAAAGCTAGCTATCACTCAAGCATTTGAAAAGCTAGACCTAGTCACCAAAGAGGAATTTGAGGCGCAACAAGCTGTGCTAAGTCGCTCAAGGGAGAAGATTGATCAACTAGAACTACAGCTTAAGCAGCTGGAGCAATCTGTAACAAATACCGAATAGGATTCAACACAAACATTATCAAGGACATTGGATGTCACTCTCTATTGTTAATACCCGCGCCAAACTGGGACTTTCGGCACCCGCCGTCTCCGTAGAGGTGCACCTCTCTAACGGTCTGCCCGCCTTTAATATTGTCGGCCTACCGGAAACAGCAGTAAAAGAAAGTAAAGACCGCGTTCGCAGTGCCATTATTAACTCGCACTTTGAATTCCCCAACCGCCGTATCACTGTTAATTTGGCACCCGCCGAACTCCCCAAAGGTGGCAGTCGCTTTGATTTAGCGATTGCTATAGGTATTTTGGCTGCCTCTGAGCAAATTCCCCAAGAACCACTTAAAGACTATGAATTTATTGGCGAATTGGCACTGTCTGGCGAACTGCGTGGTGTGGAAGCCGTTTTACCATCGGCAATGGCCTGCGCAACAGCAAATAAAAAACTGATTATTAGCCAACAGAATGCCGATGAAGCAACATTAGTAGAATCAATTACTGTATTTGCCGCCAAGCATCTACTGGAAGTATCCGCGCATCTCTTTAAGTCACAGCCTTTATCACCCTGGATTGCAACAGCTGTAACCAAGGACCCACAGCATCCAGAAATAAGTGATGTTATAGGTCAAAAACAGGCTAAACGCGCCTTGGAGATAGCCGCATGCGGCGGTCATCATATGCTATTGTTTGGCCCTCCAGGGACCGGCAAATCTATGATGGCTGGACGCTTAGCTGGCATACTACCGCCTATGACTAACCAACAGGCTCTAGAAGTAGCCTGTATTCACTCTCTGGCAAACAGAGGTCCAAACAAAGATTTGTTCGAGCGCCCTTTTCGATCACCCCATCACAGTGCCTCTGCGATTGCCGTAGTGGGCGGTGGCAGTTCACCACAGCCGGGAGAGATATCCCTCGCCCATCAGGGCATTTTATTTCTCGATGAATTGCCCGAGTTTCAGCGCCCTGTTTTGGAAGTGTTGCGCGAGCCACTGGAATCTGGGCAAATACATATTTCACGCGCCGCGGCACAGCTGTCCTTTCCCGCGCAATTTCAGTTGATAGCGGCAATGAATCCTTGCCCATGTGGCTATATGGGCAGTCAGCGTTGCAATTGTAGCGCCGAAAAAATAGCGCGTTATCAGGGTAAAATATCTGGTCCTATTTTGGATCGCATTGATCTGCATATACCAGTTAATAATATTGAAAATAGACAGTTGTTTCAGGCCGAGTCAGAGCGCACTGGAGAATCAAATCAGCAAATTCGTCAACGAGTCTGTCAGGCAAGGGCTATACAGATAAAACGACAGGGCGCCGTCAATGCCCGTCTCGATAATCAGCAACTTAAAAAAGTCTGCCCATTAAATCAACAGCAACAGGATTTTATGGATCGCGCCATCAATAGCTACAACCTATCTACTAGAAGTTTCCACCGATTACTTAAAGTGGCGCGCAGTATTGCCGACCTAGAAGGAATAGAGATACCTGATATCCCCCAATATCAGGAGGCGCTAAGTTATCGCAATAATTTTAGCGCGGTCAAATAATTATTAGCTCAACCATAGACTAACGGGTGATTAAATCGCCAAAATTAGTGATAATCTAACTAGAGACCTATTAACTGAGACACCTTTAATGCCCAATAAACAGTCGCGACTGGTTTACTCCACCGAAACCGGTCGTATCAAAGAGAAAAAAGATCCAACTCCCCACACAAAAACCGATGGTATTGTGCGTATTAGCCGTGAAACCAAAGGTCGCAAAGGCAAGGGAGTAACTCTATTATCTGGCTTCGATCTAGACCCCAGCGATCTAAAAACACTGGCTAAACAGTTAAAAAAGATTTGCTCTACCGGTGGCACAATTAAAGATGGCGTGATTGAAGTTCAGGGCGATCATCGCGATATTCTCAAACGCCAGTTAGAAAAAATGGGTTACAGCGTCAAATTGGCTGGTGGCTAAGCCCATGAAAAGCAAACAACCCTTTGGGCGTTGGCCCTCTGTTATCAGCCCTGAAAAGGTCGCCAGCGCCAATCCCAAGCTGGCTTGCCTTCAGTCCCATGGCGAGCGTCTATTTTGGGTGGAAAGTCGACCCAAAGATTCCAGCCGCAATGTCATTGTCAGTCTAAGCGAAGACGGGCTAATTGAAGATATTCTTCCACCCCCCTACAGCCACTATAGCCGCGTGCATGAATATGGCGGTATGGCCTATGCCATAGCAGATAACCACCTCTACTTTGTCAACGCCGAAGATCAATGTATTTACCAACTGGAAATAGGTAGTAATAAGCAACCGGTAGCCATCACTGACATCGGGAGCCGATTTGCCGACCTTATTATGGATAGCGCCAATAACCGCTTGATTGCCGTCTGTGAACAGCATGGCGATCAGGGCGAACCAGAGAATTATCTGGCAGGTATTTCACTGGATAAAAATAACCCGCAGTTACAGCGCCTTGTCTGTGGTGCTGACTTTTACGCTTACCCCCGTATCAGCCCAAATGGACAAACACTGTGCTGGATAGAGTGGCACCATCCCCATATGCCGTGGGATAGCACCCAATTATGGCAAGCGGATATTCAAGACGATATTGTTGCCAACAAAACTCTGATTGCCGGCGGCAATGGCAATGAGGCTATTTTTCAACCCCAGTGGTCGCCAGATAATCAACTGTATTATGTTTCCGATCGCAATAACTGGTGGAATATATACTCAGCTAATAGCGGTATTGTGCTGGACATGGCGGCTGAATTTGCCACCCCTCTGTGGCAGTTTGGGATGTCCACCTATGATTTTATCGATGCCAATACCATCGGCTGTCTATGGACTCAACAGGGCGCTTGGCAATGCGGCTTTGTGGATATAAAGACCGGCAAATTAAATACTGTGGACTGCCAATACAACAGCATGCAGGCCGCCTGTTGTTATCGAGGCAAACTGGCTATGGTGGCGGGCGCACCCACTGTTGCCGATTCTGTTATTGCTGTCACTGAGCAGGGAACACTGGAGTGCGTGCATGCCCCCTCTACCTTGGATATTCAACCAGATAATCTCGCCACACCAG
>Ga0207964_1000045_pt1 | contig 47340 bp, 41 predicted proteins | sample Knorr_S23_td_250_FD_185608 | JGI IMG/M metagenome (GOLD analysis project Ga0207964, IMG submission 185608) | Marine microbial communities from Southern Atlantic Ocean transect - Knorr_S23_td_250_ad_251m_LV_A (SPAdes) (version 2) | ecosystem: Environmental > Aquatic > Marine > Oceanic | place...
GGGGACATGGCGACACGTTTCTCACCGGTTTTGATTTCCGAAGGAATCCCGATTATCACTCAATTCTCCTTAATTTTTAGATATGTAAATCTGTGTATTGATAACTATTGAGAATGGTATCAAAAACCAAATCCCGCCTATAGCCTAATAGACCAATAATCATTATCACAAAATCAATACCCAACAAATTACGCATAACGAGAGAAACATATTACGTACGCCTCAGCATTCTGTCTTGGTTCGAAATGCGCAATCAATTGACTGGCTAGGTTATAAAGTATTTTAAATGTATCTGAAAAATCTGTTTAAAGTATTAATCAGCTTAAATTATATAATACAAATTCAAGGGCTTTTGGACATCGTCTTTATGAGCTATAAGCAAAAGTCATATGGCTTTGGGTAACAATTAATTTGGGGATTAATGGCCAACCAAGCAGGCAGCATTCAGAGACATAGAACAGGCACTTAATCAGTGTTCTTAGGCATACCACGCATTACGGCGCTCAGAGTCACTTATTCTTGCGAAACTCGAGTTAGCTAACTCGAGAGATTGAGAAATCTGCTAAATTAAGCAGCTCATTTTTAAACTGGCTTTCTGACATATCGTCAAGAGCGTTTTTAGCGCATTCAACCTCTTTTGCAGCTTGGTCGCGGCTATAGGATAACCCGCCACTTGTATTAACAACTTCTAAAATTGCCGAAAATTCGTCTGCACTCTTGTCAGCAATCGCCTTCCGGATCAAATTAGCAGAGTTAGAATCAGAATTATCTCGCGCATAAATAAGTGGCAGAGTCATTTTACCCTCAGCAAGGTCACTACCGATATTCTTACCGGTCACAGCAATATCACCTTGATAGTCCAAAACATCATCAGCAATTTGGAATGCCATTCCTAAATGCTTTCCATAGACGATCATATTATCCTCATTTGTGCCGGCAAGGCAGGCACCAACTTGGGCTGACGCCTCAAAAAGTTTAGCCGTTTTCCTGTAAATGACCTGTCGGTAAATATCCTCAGTAACCTCGGGGTTACCGGCATTCGCCATTTGCTGCACCTCACCTTCGGAAATAACATTAGTAGCATTAGCCATCACACTCATAATGGGTAAGTTCGCCATTTCAACTAGGATTTGAAATGCTCGTGAGTAAATAAAGTCACCAACTAGAACGCTTGGAGCATTACCCCATTGAGCATTGGCTGTTTCACGGCCTCTGCGCAGGTTAGACACATCCACAACATCGTCATGGAGCAAAGTTGCTGTATGAATGAATTCGATCACCGCAGCCATCTTAAGATGATCAGTTTCTTTATAGCCATTAGCCAGCGCACTTAAGAGAACAACTAAAGGCCGTAATCGCTTGCCTCCGGCTTCGACAATATAATGGCCGATACTTTCCACGAGGCCAACATCCGACTGGAGTCGATTGACGATTAACTGATTTACTGCGGAAAATTCATCTTCCACAGCTTTTTGAAAAGTTTCCATTAGAGGGCGCAGGTTTTCTGATTTAATGATGAGAATGAACCCTAGCTACACTCAACACTTGTGTCAACTGCTGAACCCTAAATTTGCTGACATTACAAATTAAAACTAATATTTTAATTTTCATATCTTGACCCATAATAGTTGCCGCTAGCTACATAAGTGGTTACGATGCCATCTTTAACCACCTCTCAGGAATTTATGAGTTTTTTTCCAAAGTCTTCCTATTCCAAGGAAGAAATATTAGGCGCCTCCCGAGGAGAATTGTTTGGGCCCGATAATGCCAAGCTCCCCGCCCCTAACATGTTAATGATAGATAGAATTGTTGAAATCAATAACTCAGGCGGCAAGAATGGATTAGGCGAGATTGTCGCCGAGATAGACATAAGCTCTGATCTTTGGTTTTTTGACTGTCACTTCGAAGGGGATCCTGTGATGCCAGGTTGCTTGGGTTTAGATGCTCTATGGCAACTAGTTGGCTTCTTTCTCGTCTGGAATGGTAATACCGGTAAAGGTCGAGCACTCGGAGCAGGTAATGTTAAGTTCTTTGGTCAAATCCTACCCACGGCAAAAAGAGTAACCTACAAGTTAGAATTGACTCGTTTAATCCAGCGAAAGCTTGTTATGGGAATTGCCGACGGCTCAGTAGAAGTCGATGGTCGCGAAATATATACAGCCAAAGATTTGAAAGTCGGCCTATTTGAAAGCACAGATAACTTTTAATATAAGTTTATAACGGCAAAAATTCTAACGGAACAAAGTAACGAGGTACGTTGATGAGACGCGCAGTTATTACAGGTATGGGAATAGTTTCTTGTCTTGGCAACGACAAAGAATCTGTAACCCACTCCTTGAAAAATGGTATCTCAGGCATTCGCCGCAGAGATGATTTTGCAGAGATGGGGCTTCGCTGTAACGTTGGTGGCCTCATTGACCTTGACCCTAAAGATCACATTGATCGCAAAGTATTGCGCTTTATGGGCGATTCAGCAGCGTTTGGATATATAGCCACAGATCGAGCAATAGCCGATGCTGGGTTGAGCGAAGAATTGGTTACAAGTCTTCGAACTGGTTTGATTATGGGTTCTGGTGGTCTCTCAGGTGAAATGTTTGTCGAAGCCGTAGATGTTATGAGGGCTCGAGGCATTAAGCGTGCCGGCCCTTACCGTGTAACACAAATAATGGCCAGTACTGTATCAGCCTGCATTGCAACCCCCTTCAAAATCAAAGGTGTTAACTACTCACTATCTTCAGCCTGCGCCACTAGCGCACATTGCATTGGTCACGCAGTTGAATTAATCCAACTGGGTAAACAAGATGTGCTTCTAGCTGGCGGAGCCGAAGAGATGCATTGGTCAATGGCTGCGATGTTTGATGCTATGGGCGCCCTAACCAGCAAATACAACGATACTCCCTCCATCGCTTCTCGGGCGTACGATGCCGATCGTGACGGTTTTGCTCCCAGTCTTGGTGGTGGATGCGTTGTTGTGGAAGAACTCGAACACGCCCTAGCACGAGGTGCCAATATCATCTGTGAAGTAACAGGTTATGGTGCCACTTCAGATGGTGCAGACATGGTATCTCCATCTGGCGAAGGTGCGGAAAGGTGTATGAGAATGGCCATGGAGACCGCTTCAGGCCCCATGGATTATATTAATACCCATGGCACGAGTACTCCAGTAGGCGACGTGGCTGAGCTCGGCGCTATTCGCAATACCTTTGGTGATAATTGCCCTGACATCAGCTCAACCAAGTCACTTTCAGGGCATAGCCTGGGTGCTGCAGGTGTTCATGAAGCTATCTACTGCATGCTGATGATGGAGAATGACTTTGCGGCTGCATCGGCGCATATTGATTCTCTGGATGAAAATGCCTCCGGCTTACCGATCCTCTTAGAAACAAAACAGACAAAATTGAATCGCATTATGTCCAATAGTTTTGGCTTTGGGGGCACTAATGCAACCCTAGTTATGGAAAAATACAATGGTTAAGCAACGTAAGTAAGCAGGCTTAAACCTCCAATCTGATTTGTACATACTAAAAAGGGTGAAGGAATAATAATTTCCTTCACCCTTTTTAACTTATCTGCTCTTACCTAACAATTTCATGCGACTTAAAACTTAGAGCGCAGCTAGAACGGCCTCTGCGCTTGAACCTTCCAGCGCCCCTGCATCAACGTTCAGCAAGCTCACGACGCCATCATCCACGATCATGGCAAACCGCTGGCTGCGCTTACCCATACCAAAGCCTGTACCGTCCAACTCAAGTCCTAGCGCTGCTGTAAATTCAGCATTCCCATCAGCAAGCATCATCAGGTGTTCTGCATTAGCGGATTGTCCCCACGCGTGCATCACAAAGACGTCATTAACAGACATACAAGCGACAGTATCAACACCTTTTGCTTTGATAGCATCGACATGAACAACGAAACCAGGTAAATGCGCCATTGAACAAGTTGGTGTAAATGCCCCTGGAACGGCAAACAAAACAACTTTTTTTCCATCAAAAATATCTGCTGTGCTGATCCCTGTGGGGCCTTCTGCCCCCATTATCGTAAACATTCCTGATGGAACTTTATCGCCTACTTTTATCGTCATATCTACCTCTTTGTATTGTCTTCAGATCTGGTGGTATGAATGCTACCAGTCTCGAGTCTAGTATTTAATTGGATATATTTACGAAGTCCTAAAAAGGAATATCATCGTCAAAACTGTCCATTCCTTTAGGAGCTTGTTGCTGAGGAGCTTGCTGACCACCACTTGGCTGTTGGCTCTGAGCAGCGGGCTGCTGGCTTTGCTGTGGCGCTTCAAAACCACCCTGGCTACCGCGACTATCTAGCATCTGCATCTCACTAGCTACGATTTCGGTTGTGTATCTATCTTGGCCATCTTGGCCTTGCCACTTACGCGTTCGAAGAGAACCCTCAACATATAATTTAGATCCCTTTTTAACATACTCACCGGCTATTTCAGCTAGACGGTTAAAAAATACCACACGGTGCCACTCAGTTCTTTCTTGAGGCTCTCCGCTAGTTTTATCTTTCCATGACTCTGAAGTAGCAATGCTCAAATTTGTTACAGCACCCCCAGACGGCATGAAGCGTGTTTCTGGATCCTGACCACAGTTACCCACGATGATAACTTTATTAACTCCACGTGCCATTTTATTCCCCTAATTAGTTAACGATTTAAATACGGTTGCAAGCTCGGCATATCAATCAGTAAACGATCTATCTGAACATAAGCCAATTGCTCTCCTTTGATCAGAAGTATATCTTCAACGCCGGCTATTTTTGAAATTATTTTTAAGAAATCTTGATGCTCTCTATCTCCCACTGACAATACCAGCGTTTGTAATGGTCTTGGAGACTGCAATCCAAGAGATAAAACCCACCATACGAACAAAACTAAACTGATGACAATAAACAGTCCATCGGCCCCTATTTCTTGAAGGCTCCATCCACCCAATACGCCACCCGCGAATGATCCCAAAAACTGACTTGTAGAATATATACCCATCGCAGTACCCCTGTTACCAGCTGGACTGCTTTTGCTTAACCATGAGGGAAGCGTAGCCTCTAGGAGATTGAATGCAGTAAAGAATACCAATAGCAAGAAAGGTGTGATCAAGGGATTACGCTCAAACCCGAGGACAAGCGTAGCGCCTGCCATAACTGCCACTGCACCAAGAAAAGTTAGTCGTTGAAGCTTATATTTTTCCCCCAGCATCATTATTGGCAACATAATAAAAAAGCCCCCGCCCAACAAAACTAGATACACCAAAGGCAGCTCGGAATCTTCAATCGATAATTCCGTCGATAAAATCATAGGCACAGCAACAAAGGCAGCCATCAAAGCAAAGTGCAGAGCAAAGATGCCCGAATTAAGGCGCAGCAATGTTCTGTCTTTTAAAAGGTACCTTATTTGCCTTACATCGGCGATCACTTCTCGATTGTGGTAACTAGAAACCCTTCTAGGTACCAAGAAAATAACAATGCCAACACCCATGACTCCGAGAAAAGCTGTTACCCAGAACACTCCTGACAAACCCATATTAACCGTTAAAATAGGCCCCAAGATCATTGCTAAAATAAATGAAAACCCAATGCTTCCACCAATTGCAGCCATCGCTTTTGATCGATTTTGCTCCGAAGTAAGGTCAGTGACCAGCGCCATTAGAGTGCTAGCGATAGCGCCTGTACCCTGCAAAGCACGTCCCAGAATTAATCCAAGCATATTTTCCGCTAAAGCAGCTACGATACTTCCGATAATAAAGAGGAGTAATCCGCCAATAATAACTGATGTGCGACCTATCCTGTCAGACAAAACCCCCAATGGAATTTGTAATAAGGCCTGAGTCAACCCATAAGCACCAAGAGCAAAACCTAGCGTCATCGGCGAGAAGCCACTGTAATCGGTCGTCGCTACAGCGAGCACTGGCAAAACCATGAATAGTCCAAGCATTCTGAAGCCATAAAGACTGGCAATAGATATGGTTGCGCGCCTCTCTATAGACGAAAATTGGGGAGAATTATTCAAGGTGATATCAGTTTACAGTTAAGGTGTAGTTAACGGTATATATTAACAGTGCTGTCCACTCGGGAAAACGGTTATCCCTAATTTATTTTTCCACCCATTAGATTGATAAAATATAACTGTATTATCAAGGTCTATCGGCTAACCGAATACGTACTCATTAAGTAATTGCTTTATCCTTTGCCCAGAGGGTGTACTGGCCTTTATAATTGAAGGTTTAATCTGACATAAAGACACATTAATGGATACCATTCAGGTTCGTGGTGCTCGCACCCACAATCTCAAAAATATCGACTTAGATCTTCCTCGAGACAAGTTTATAGTGATAACCGGCCTATCTGGGTCTGGAAAGTCCTCATTGGCCTTTGATACGCTGTATGCCGAAGGTCAGCGCCGATACGTCGAATCGCTATCCACCTATGCTAGGCAGTTTCTGTCAATGATGGAAAAGCCAGATGTAGATCATATTGAAGGTCTATCCCCTGCAATCTCAATTGAACAAAAATCAACATCTCATAACCCTCGTTCTACCGTGGGAACGATTACTGAAATATATGACTATCTGCGTCTTTTATTTGCGCGAGCAGGAGAACCGCGCTGTCCTGATCATAACAACCCGCTAAAAGCTCAAACCGTAAGCCAAATGGTTGATCAGGTTATGGAATTGCCTGAAGGAACTAAATTGATGCTGCTGGCACCGGTGGTAAAAGATAGAAAAGGTGAGCATCTACATCTATTTGAAACCTTGCGTAGACAAGGGTTTATTCGAGCAAGAATTGATGGGTTAGTTTGCGACCTTGACGAAGCTCCAGCTCTTAACAAAAAGCAAAAGCATAGCATTGATGTCGTGGTGGACAGATTTAAAGTGAAAGAAGATATCGCACTGCGGCTAGCTGAGTCCTTTGAGACAGCTCTAAATCTTGCAGAAGGCCTCGTTGTTATTAGTTATATGGATGGAGAGCAGCCTGATCAATTATTTTCAGCCAAATTTGCATGCCCAGTCTGTAACTACAGCTTAAATGAACTCGAACCCAGACTTTTCTCGTTCAACAATCCTGCCGGAGCCTGCCCAACGTGCGATGGCTTAGGTGTACACCAGTTCTTCGATATTGACCGCGTTATTCAGCACCCTGAAGCATCTATTTCTGAAGGAGCAATTCGGGGCTGGGATCGACGAACATTATTTTACTACAACATGCTTACTTCATTAGCGGAACATTATGAATTTGATATCGACCAACCCTGGGAAGAACTTGCGCCTATACACCAACAAAAGGTGCTGTTCGGCAGTGACGATGAAGAAATAACCTTTAACTATGTGAATGATCGAGGAACGGTATTTCGTCGGCAACACAAGTTTGAAGGCGTCATCAACAATATGGAACGCCGTTATAGAGAAACTGAGTCACAATCAGTTCGCGAGGAACTCACCAAGTTTATGGCAACAACGAGTTGCCCTGAATGCGCCGGTACTCGCCTGAGAAAATCGGCACGCAACGTATTTATCGATAACAAACGTATCGAAGACATCGTGTGCATGCCGGTGGGAAACTGTGCTGACTACTTTGATCAACTCAACTTAGTCGGCAGACAAGGTGAAATTGCTGAAAAGATTATCAAAGAGATACGTGAACGGTTTACTTTTCTAGTAGATGTAGGCCTAAATTATCTATCACTTAATAGAAGTGCAGACACTCTGTCTGGGGGCGAAGCCCAAAGAATTCGTCTTGCCAGCCAGATTGGTGCAGGCTTGGTTGGTGTTATGTATATTCTCGATGAACCGTCTATAGGGCTCCATCAGAGAGATAACGAGAGACTCCTAAAAACACTGATCCGTTTGCGAGATTTAGGTAACACCGTCATTGTAGTTGAGCATGATGAGGAGGCTATAGCCGCCGCAGATTATGTTGTTGATATCGGCCCTGGGGCCGGAATTCATGGCGGTCAAATAGTTGCCGAAGGCTCTGTAGAAGAGATTCAAAATAGCGAAAAATCTATAACTGGAAAATTTCTTTCAGGTGCAAGATCTATCGCTATACCGGAAAAAAGACACTCTGGGAAAGGGAGAACTCTTTCTGTTAAAGGGGCTAAGGGTAATAATTTGCAGTCTGTCGATCTGAATCTTCCCATAGGTGTTTTCACCTGTATTACCGGCGTTTCTGGTTCAGGAAAATCTACGCTGATCAACGAGACTCTTTATCCAGCAGCTGCAATTGCACTTAATAAAGCGACGACCCTAAAGGCGGCACCTCATGAAAAAATTACCGGCCTTGATTTTTTAGATAAATGTATTGATATCAATCAGAGCCCTATTGGGCGTACACCCCGATCTAACCCTGCCACCTACACTGGTATCTTTACCCCGGTTCGAGAGATTTTTGCTGCAACTCAAGAAGCGCGCTCCCGGGGTTACGCGCCAGGGCGTTTTAGCTTTAATGTTAAAGGTGGACGATGTGAAGCATGCCAAGGAGATGGCGTAACTAAAGTTGAGATGCACTTCCTTCCAGACATTTATGTCCCCTGTGACGTGTGCAAAGGTAAGCGCTACAATCGTGAAACCTTAGATATTCATTTCAAAGGAAAAAACATACATCAAGTGTTAGACATGACCATTGAAGATGCTCGTGATTTCTTTGATGCCATTCCTGCTATAGCAAGAAAACTTCAAACGTTAGTCGATGTTGGATTGTCTTATATAAAACTAGGACAGAGCGCCACTACTCTTTCCGGTGGTGAAGCTCAGCGAGTAAAACTATCTAAAGAACTCTCCAAAAGGGATACGGGTAAAACTCTCTATATTCTTGACGAACCTACAACAGGCTTACACTTCCATGATATTGAGCAGCTACTAGCTGTCTTGCATCGATTTAGAGATCACGGAAACACTGTTGTTGTCATCGAGCACAATCTAGATGTTATTAAAACGGCGGATTGGGTTATCGATCTCGGCCCGGAAGGAGGCTCAGGTGGAGGACAAATAATCGCTGAAGGCACACCAGAGGAAGTCTCCCAGGTTAAATGCTCTCACACGGGACGTTTCCTAAAGACTACTTTACAGCAATAAACTAAGTTTTATGATGCACAGACTGAGACTCAAGATAGGCGGCAACCATATCGTCTATAGCTAGCTGCTGGTATGGCCTTAGGCCGCTCAAAATTAAATGTTTTACCCCATGCCCAACAACTTCGTCGCCATCAAAAATTTCAAAATGTAAGTCTGCATTCCCACGTTTATCTTCTACATCTAAGTTTGTGTGAGAAAGCTGCAATGAGGGCTTCGTAAAGTTTAGGCGATCAAATTCTAAAGACATGGATTGATAGATCACAAGTGGTCGCTTAGGATTAATCATCACACCTTTTTCAGCCATCAGAGGCACCAAAATATGAGGGAAATTGTGTCCTGAAAAACGAACATAAGCTTTTATTAGTTGTTCAACATGTATGTTATTTGGAAAGCGAGGGCCAATCTGCTCAATCTCTAGATACTGCTTTCCTCTTTCATCCACTATTGTCGTCTTATCACCAAACTTAGATGGAAATATCAACGGCGTATCTGCTGACACAAGGCCCGAAAAATGGAAATTCATTATTTCGGAAATACCATTACGCTCTACCGCCAAAGCAAACAATAGATCTCCAGGCACACAGAAACGTTTATTCAGAGGGTCATGGATAGGATTGAAATCGTTACTGATATTTTTAGCAAAATCACTGCCCTGCTTGGCGCTGACAACAATAGTATCGTTTATTTGACTGCTAAACTTTTCCAAAAACATAGATCAACCCAGCTCTGACTCAAATTCTTCCAGCAGATCAAGGGGCTCAATCTCATCACCCTCTAGGTCCAAGTTCCAATTGATACCTACCAATAAGACGTCACTGTGCATGCCAAGCAACCAGTCATCCAAGAATTCTTCCATCTCAATGGCTACAGGTTGATAAATACTCCACTCATCATTACAGAGAGCTTGGGCAAGTGGCTTACTGGACCAAAAAGGAATGACATCGATATTATCGTGATCGCTTGATCCTACAAGAGCCCAGTTTTCATCGTTATCCTGCAAGCCCCAGATACAACCCTGTTCAAGGCATTCAACAATCAAGCGATCAAAGTTTTCCTGGAGATTATCTGACAGTGGTTCCATTTTTTAGATCCAGCAAAGTGAGGACGGCATTAAACCATGTCTGGTGACCATTTTGACAGCAACGATATCAAAGATTATTTATAAGAGCACCCTTGACTAAAAGATGCCCCTAATAATTACTTGGTGTTATTCATAATACCGCGAACCGCTGCAGGAATATCTGCTGGTAACACAACCAATTTTGAATTCTCAGAATTGGACATATCGCGAACCGCTTCGATGTATTTTTCACCAAGAAGATACATAGCGGGTAGCTCCCTATCCTTAATTGCCTCATTTACCTTAGAAAGAGCGGTTTTAGTAGCTTCGGCTAAAACCACCTTCGCCTCAGCATCACGCCTAGAAGCTTCCAACCGTCCATCTGCCTCCAGGATTGCAGCTGTCTTATCACCATCAGCACGAGTAACCGTAGCACGGCGTTGACGTTCCGCTGCAGCCTGCTCTTCCATGGCACTTTGCATCGTACCAGAGGGCTGAATGTCCTGAATTTCAACTGTTTTAAGAGTAATGCCCCAATCGGCAATATCATCAGAAATAGATATCTTTAATTTTGCTTTAATTTGATCTCGGGAGGACAACGCATCATCAAGGGTCATTTCGCCAACGATCGAGCGCAGAGACGTTTGTACTAATGTTCGGATGGCTAATTCATAATCCTCTACACCGTATACCGCCAATTTAGGCGTTATTATATTAATATAAGCAACTGCATTAGCTATAATAACCACGTTATCTCGAGTAATAACTTCTTGAGACGGTATTTCTAGCACAATATCTTTAGTAGTTGCCTTAAAAGCCACCCTATCAATGTATGGAACAATGATGTTCAGACCTGGTTTTAATGCTGGTTCCTTGTACTTGCCCAGGCGCTCAACCACCCATTGAGAGCCCTGGGGTACTAATTTGATAGCCTTTATTAAGGTTATTAACGCTAATAAAAAGATTGTTCCAAATACAATAATAGCTTCCATAAATATCTCCTTGATTAATTAATCGACTTTGGTGACAACCAAAACATCACCAGAAACTTCCTTGATATAAAGACGGTCACCTAAGTTGACCGCAGACTCACAGTTAAAAACCCACTCGTCACGATCCATGATCGGAGTACTAAAACGCATTCTACCCTTAGTTGTGTCCGTAGGTAATTTGGTGACCAAGCCACTTTCCCCAATTGCCGAGTATCTGGCTTTCTCTCCACTATTATTTGAGGCCATTCTAGGTTTTATAACTTTAAACCAAGCCACAGTAAATAATACTGAGGATACCGTCCAAACTAAAATTTGAGTACTTAGTGACATGGGTACGAACATCTCCACCAAACCAACCACCAGTGCGCCTAAGCCAAACCAGAGGATAGTAAAGCTGGGAATAAATATCTCGCCGACGACCAGTATCATTCCAATAACTAGCCAATGCCAATACAACAATTGAATATCCATTTAAACTCCTTTTATAGTTTTGAGAGACTATAAATACATGATCCATGTAAAGTCTCACTCTTTCGTCCAACAAAGGGACTTGTTCATGCAAAAGACGAGTTAAGAGTAACTTAACTTCTTAGGTGTCTCAACATTACTAGGATATAACACCAAGGCTCATCAGGACAGCATCCTCTCTACCGAACTCCGTTGCATAATAGCCCTTCCGATTTCCAACGTCTTTAAATCCCAGTTTTCTGTAGAGCCTGATCGCGGAAAAGTTTGATACCCTCACCTCTAAATAAAGCTGCTCTGTATCACTAGAAAGCTTTCCAATAGCATCTCTGAGTAGCAACTCTCCATATCCTAAGCCGTGAAAATCAGGGTGAATCGAAATATTCTGTAACTCTGCCTGACCTGCCACCTCTAATACAGCAACAAAACCAATCACTGCGTCATTAACCGTAAGTACATTGATACATTGAAGAGAATCACTGAATTGTTTCAAAGACCAAGCTGAGGACGAGTTAACCTTCTCAATACCAAACACAGATTCAATATCCGCGATGATCATTGGTCGAATGCTAGAAATCGATTTAAAGTACGTCACAGACCGTCAGATAGCTGGCTAGCTATTTTATTTTCTTTCCAAGGTTGCAGTCGTTGCCAAGCCTCGCGTTTTAATTCTGGGTCCTCGATCATTTCCCCAAGAGAGGGAATAATTATTGCGGCTACACCGTCAGAAAGCTCGACGTTTCCGTCTTTAACACGCTCTTTCTGTTTTTCAGACAAAATCCACTGGGCACCAGCAGATCCGCAAATCAACACGAGTTTAGTGTCACTACTGTCTAACCTCGCGCTCAAGAGTGTAGCTATAAATTCCCTCGCCTCCTCTTTTCCACCGGTCATGTTTTCAAATGGTGGCCACTGCGCGATCTCACATTGGGCTAACCTACCATCGCCCTGCCCCATCGCTATGAGAATATTAGACAACAACTGCGTTTGAACTGGATCGGGCAAGGCCTCCTCAATAGAGCAACAAACTAAGATCTCCTCAGTCGGCTGCCATAAGGCCAATTTAACTTCAATATCCGATATCTCCACTGATCGAATAGCACTAACAGACGCTACTGATGTCTGATTTTCAGGCTCTTCAATGCTGTCACTGTCAGTAGAATTAAGCTCCAAAAGCTTTTCTCGGACGCCAGCAGGGTCTGCCGAAGACGGAGTATCCGCAGAGTTAGAATTTTGCACTTCAACATCGACCACCAAGTCCCGGGGGATGTATTCCACCACCCCGAGACTTTTTAGGTACTGATGGCGAAGCGCCTCTTCCATTAGACTCCTCCTAGTTGAGGGTGCAATCGCCCTGGATTTCTTATCAGTGTTAAGGCATGCAAATAAGCTTTGGCACTAGCAAATAAGATATCTGTATCTGCGCCTTGGCCATTAATGATTCGACCATCTTTGGCTAAGCGAACCGTCACCTCACCTTGGGAGTCAGTGCCTTGGGTCACAGCATTGACAGAGTACACTTGCAACTCAGTCTCACTTTTAATCAATTTTTCAATAGCGTTAAAAATCGCATCAACAGCCCCGTCGCCAGTCGATTCAACTTCATGATCTTGACCTTGATAACGAATCACTATCTTGGCATGAGGAAGCTGTCCTGATTTAGACAAAACCTCTAAATCAACCAGCAGTAAAGCATCTTCTTCAGTACCCATTTGAACATCAGACACTAATGCCTGCAGATCTTCATCAAAAATTTCGCGCTTTTTATCCGCCAAATCTTTAAATCGCCGAAATGCTTGATTGAAATCCTCTTTACTATTAAAGCTTATATCCAAATCTTCTAGTCGAGCTGCAAACGCCGCTCGACCCGAGAGCTTACCTAAAGAAAGTTTATTAGTAGTCCAACCCACATCTTCTGCCTTCATAATTTCGTAGGTTTCACGCATCTTTAAAATACCATCTTGGTGTATACCTGATTCATGGGCAAATGCGTTAGCACCGACGATCGCTTTATTAGGTTGCACAGGGAACCCAGTAATACTCGATACAAGTCTTGAAATAGGCACTATATGGGAGTGATCAACGCCTGTCTCAACAGGATAGAGATCTTTACGTGTTCTAATCGCCATAACTAATTCTTCAAGGGAAGCATTGCCGGCTCGCTCACCAAGTCCGTTAATGGTGCACTCCACCTGACGAGCGCCGTTCTGGACCGCAGCCAAGCTATTGGCTACAGCCAACCCTAAGTCATTATGGCAGTGCACTGAGAATATCGCCTGATCTGCATTAGGCACTGTATTAAGCAATCGATGAATAATTGCACCATACTCCCCCGGAGCGGAGTACCCCACAGTATCCGGGAAATTGATGGTTTTAGCGCCTGCTTTAATGACAGCCTCAGTAATTCTGCACATAAACTCAAAGTCTGTGCGACTCGCATCTTCCAGAGAGAACTCAACATCATCAATAAGATCACGGGCAGTTTTCACTGCACCAATCGCTTGAGCAAGAACATCATCGGGCTCCATCTGTAACTTGTACTTCATATGGATTGGCGATGTTGCAATAAAGGTATGAATCCGCCCTGCACTAGCTCCTTTAAGGGCTTCACCAGCACGCTCTATATCAGCTGTCATCGCTCTAGATAGGCTGCATATTCGGCTATCTTGCACGGTATCAGCGATCAGTTTTACCGCATCAAAGTCCCCTTGACTGGACACTGCGAATCCGGCCTCAATAACATCGACATGCATCTTTTCTAGAAGCTTGGCGATCCTCAGCTTTTCATCCTTGCTCATTGAAGCGCCTGGACTCTGCTCTCCATCGCGCAGGGTGGTATCAAATATAACTAATTTATCTTTTGTTGCCATGATCTTACCTACCTTTTTAAACGTCATACCAAATGGCGACGTACATTGTAGAACGCAATATAACTCTTGTCTTATCTGGGTGCACACGTTTCTCAAAATGACAATTAATATTCGTGGTAACGCCCAGTTTAGCGAATCGCGCTCGTTTTATAGTATTTTTTTGAGGTATAACAGTAGATGCCCCTCAGGGCAGTAGAAGAAGAACAGCACTAGCGACAGCCGCATCATTAGACATGCAGTCAAGATCTAAATTATTGTCACCAGATTGATTCATAACTCAATTTAATCAGATTTTGTTAATAAATCCAAGCACGCTAGTCTTAGTTTTTCCTAATCGCCTTGTAAAGGACCATAAGCGGAGCTGAAAATGCAAACGTTAAAGCCATGGCAAATAAGATCCTAGGAGGATCAATAGTAATAACGACAAACCCCATAACCGCCGATAAGATAACCACAAAGGGTACCTTACCGCGCATATCCAGTTCTTTAAAACTCGGATACTTGAAATTAGACACCATTAACAAACCAGCAATGGCTGTAATAACAGCCCCTAAACTAGACAACCACAAGGATGAACCCAAATCGTAGACCGACCAGACAAAACCAGCGACCAAAGCTGCAGCCACAGGACTTGGCAGACCAGTAAATACCTTACCATCGGAACTACTCGCCTGGACATTAAACCTTGCAAGACGAAGAGCAGCACAGGAAGCATAAACAAAGGCAGCGGCTAGTCCTAGCTTGCCAAGACTGCTGACTCCCCAGCCATAGGCCACCACAGCCGGCGCAACACCAAAAGATACCATGTCAGACAGACTGTCATACTGGACACCAAAATCACTTTGAGTGTTAGTCATGCGCGCTACCCGCCCATCAAGTCCATCAAAGATCATAGCGGCGAAGATAGCCATGGCAGCCCACTCATACTGCCCACTAAACCCAGATAAAACTGCATAAAAACCACTAAATAAAGCACCGGTGGTCAGAAGGTTAGGCAAAAGATAGATACCTTTTCGAGCCGGTCTTGAAGATCCATTCTGGTCAGAGCGTTCGCTTCGCTCAAGATTTACCACTTTTTTTGCCGTATTCTTCTTGTTAATCATGACAAACTCTTATTAAAAAATTTATGGTGTGATTATACGTTAACGCGGGTTAAGCTTCCAAAAGCTGCTTTTGCATGCTGTCTAGGTCAAATTGAGACAAACCCAAGGCCCCTATTAAATAGTGATTCATTGAGCCGTAACGCTCATCAATAGCATCAAGAAAAGCAACAATGTTATCTTCATGGACAGATACGTAAGGAGTCAACCACTCTCTATCCCAATTATCGACTTTTGCATCACGCAAATGTCCTTCTATAATTTCTATCAGTCTACTCGAATCATAATGCTGCTGGGTTAGTAAGTAATCCTCAACAATGGTTTGGCGCGGCACATCCAACGCAGCCAGTATCAATGCTGCTGCCATCCCGGTACGATCCTTACCAGCAGAGCAATGAAAAACACTTGTATGGTTAGCGTTATCTACAATATGCCGCATAAAGCGACTAAAAGCCGGTATGACCACATCAATACAAGATCGATAAGAGTTCACAACAAGATCGTGGGATGAGTCAGGTGTTAAAGCGCCTTCAAAAAGAAACTCCCAAAACCGTGAAATATCACCAATAGATATTTGATAATCATCAATAAACTCCGCTCTAATTGCCTGACTCGGAGACTGACTCTGTTCTTCATTTCGACGAAAATCATGGATTTTGTTAACGCCAATGTGCTCGAGGGTATCCAAGTCTTTTTCACTCAGGTTAGCCAGATGCCCACATCGCAGTATTTTACGCCACTTGACTCGCTGACCGCTATTATTGACATAACCACCTAAATCACGGAAATTAACCCCACCATCAAGCGCAACAACCCTTGAAAACTCGCCAGTATCCAACATTACTTATTAATTCCTTAGCTATTTTTATTCAGTATTGCACAACAAAAAAGTCAAAACGACCCTTATTAAGCGATCATTAAGTTTGTCTTGTGACCAATGTTGCTTTTTCAAGCGCAAACAAATTTATCGCCTCGAGAAATACCTGAAACTCCGCTACGCACAACTTCCATGATACCCATATGGCTAACCGCCTCAACAAAAGCATCTAACTTCTCTGTATCGCCCGCTAGTTGAACAGTGTAAGTGGACGGCGTGACATCGATAATGTGCCCCCTGAAGATCTCAACACAACTCTTCAATTCAGTGCGACTATCATTCTCACTGGCTTTAACCTTCACCAGCATCAGCTCACGTTCAATGTGGGCACCTTCAGTCAGGTCTACAACCTTTATCGTATCGATCAATTTATGTAGTTGCTTGACTATCTGCTCAGCCATCTGGGTATCACCCTGGGTCGTCAATGTGAGCCGAGATAGTGTCTCATCATCAGTCGGAGCTACTGTAAGAGTGTCAATGTTATACCCTCTTTGAGAGAACAGCCCAACCACGCGAGATAAAGCACCGAATTCGTTTTCCATTAATATGGAGATTATTCTCTTCATTAGGTTCTCTCCGTCTTACTAAGCCATAAGTCTCTCATTGATCCGCCAGGCATATGCATTGGGTAAACATGCTCTGAACGATCAATACAAATATCCATGAACACCGTTCTATCCTTCATGGCAAAACATTCACGCATCTTGTCTTCGAGCTCATTAAATTTAGTGATTTTCATACCGACGTGGCCATAGGCTTCTGCCAAGGCCACAAAATCAGGCAATGACTCTTCATAAACACTCTGGGAGTAGCGGCTGTTATATTGCATATCTTGCCACTGCCTAACCATCCCGAGCGCGGAATTATTGAGGTTGATAATCTTCACCGGTAGATTGTGCTGAGTACAGGCTGACAGCTCTTGAATACACATCTGAATACTGCCTTCACCGGTAACACAAGCAACATCTGTATCTGGAAACGCTAACTTAGCGCCCATAGCTGAAGGTAACCCAAACCCCATGGTTCCTAAGCCGCCAGAGTTAATCCATTGCCGAGGGTGATCGAATAAATAGTATTGAGCTGCAAACATTTGATGTTGGCCAACATCAGAGGTAATGATGGCCTTGCCATCAGTAATCTTGTACAGCATCTTAATTACATCTTGTGGCTTTATAGTCTCACCACTACTTTCTTCGTATCGCGAAGCTGTGTACAAACCATGCTTTGCTCTCCACTCATCAATCTGCTTCCACCAATCAGATATGGCATCGGTATCTGGTGAGATGTCAGATTGCTCGATTAAACTTAACACCTCTTTCAATACTGAAGTACAGGTGCCAACAATAGGAATGTCCGCCTCCACATTTTTTGATACCGATGTGGGATCGATATCTACATGAATAATGGTTGCCATTGGGCAAAACTTTTCTAATTCGTTAGTCACTCGATCATCAAACCGGGCACCTACAGCAAAAATAACATCCGCATGATGCATGGCTGTATTGGCTTCAAAAGTTCCATGCATGCCAAGCATTCCAATGAACTGCCTGTCTGTCCCTGGGTAGCCGCCTAAGCCCATGAGCGTATTGGTGACGGGGAAATTTAGCTTACGAGCAACAGCAATAAGGTGCTCTGCGGCGTTGTCGATAACAATCCCGCCACCGGTATAAATAACTGGACGCTTTGCTTGCAAGAGGGCTTTTACTGCTCTTTTTATTTGCCCTCGATGACCTTTCTCACTGGGCTGATAAGAACGCATTTTTACTTCATGAGGAAAGTCGTAAGGTACCTTATAATTTGGCTCAGTGACATCTTTGGGGATATCCACAACAACTGGGCCAGGACGCCCTGTAGCCGCTATGTAGTATGCCTTGGCGATTGTGGCAGCTATGTCCTCCGCCCTCGTTACTAAAAAGCTATGTTTGACGATAGGTCGAGAAACCCCAACCATATCGGTTTCTTGGAACGCATCTTGGCCAATTTTACTGGAGGGTACCTGACCAGAAATAATCACTAAGGGAATGGAGTCCATGTATGCTGTAGCTATCCCAGTGATAGCATTAGTCGCTCCAGGGCCGGAGGTGACCAATGCCGTACCAACTTCCCCCGTTGCTCTAGAAAAACCATCAGCTGCGTGAACAGCGGCTTGCTCATGCCGCACCAGTAAATGGACGACGTCTTCTTGCCTATAGATTGCATCATAAATATGTAATGCTGCACCACCTGGGTATCCCCAAACATGCTTGACACCAACATCTTTTAACGCACGGATTAATATGTCACCGCCAGATAAATGTTCCACAGTTACTCCTCACAAATATTGTTGTGTAGAAAGCTTTCCGACAAACATAGGCTGTAACATCAAAATAGACACCGCGATTGCGGTAAACCCAGTCACACCGATAAGTGTATTTAAACTGGCATTAGGGCTATTGGTAATAGCGCCATCTTTGTTGATGACCAGCGACATTGGTTACGCCTGCCTGGTTCTCTTTCATAAATTCTTAGACTGGTAAGTCCAAGAGTGGCGAATATTAACAGTTTTATTAGGTTAGTCAATGAGTTATAAGATTTAATTCAATTAGCCTTACAGCTTTTCTTGAAAATCGTTTGACAAATTTTTAACTCCTGAGCGACTATAGCCGCTCACAAAAAGTTACGGAGTCTGGATTAATGTACGGAAGATTAAAAATACACACCACTAGAGCACTTACACCAATATTGGTATTTTTAATCGGCCTTATCTCAGGTTGTTCGGAGCATAATTCATCTACTACAACCGTCATTACTAACATCAATGGCTATAGTTTCAATAATGATCGCGAACTTGAGCGATTTACGACCTTAGTAATAGACTCAGGTAAAGTGGTTGTAAGTGGAGACAGATCAATCGCTGAGAGCTTGACGGATGCAGAAATAATAGATGGCCAAGGACAAACCCTTCTCCCAGGCATTACTGATGCTCATGGCCACGTTTCAAGCCTTGGCTACACGCTTCTTCAGATCGACCTTCGAGACTCAACGTCAGCAGATCAAGCAGCAAAAGAAATTGCTCAGTATGCGGAGCAAAAGCCCTTTCTCAATTGGATCAGAGGGCGGGGTTGGAATCAGGTTTTGTGGCCAGGAAAACAGTTTCCTAATGCCCAGACTCTCGATGAGTTAATACCTGACCGACCAATATGGCTTGAAAGAATCGACGGCCACGCCGGGTGGGCAAATAGTAAAGCCCTTGCTTTAGCAGGCATTAATGCTAATACCATTTCACCTCCCGGGGGGGAAATATTACGAGATAGTAAAGGTCAGCCAACAGGTATCTTAATCGACAATGCTATGGGTCTGATTAATCAGGTAATCCCAGCCCCAAGTTCGGAGGAGCTAGCTGCCGCCCTTGAAGCTGCGACGAATCATCTGCTGAGTCTGGGTATTACCTCTACTCATGACGCCGGCGTTAGTGCGACTGAACATCATTTTTACTCTAGCCTTGCCCAGCAGAAAAAATTAGGCATCAGACTTTACGGTATGATTTCCTCTACAGACCCAGAGTTGGGCAGTATTCTGGCTGCCGGTCCAATAGTCGATGATAATGACCTGTACAGTGCACGCAGTGTCAAGGTATATACTGACGGTGCCCTTGGTAGCAGAGGTGCAGCACTGCTTGAACCCTACTCTGATCGGGCCGGTCACCGAGGGTTGTTGCTCACCTCTCAAGAACAACTGCGAAGCATATTTTCTGACGCCATTGGTGCAGGATTTCAAGTCGCTATTCACGCGATTGGTGATCAAGGTAATAGAATAGGCTTAGATGAAGTAGAGCATGCCTATTCCACTATTGGCGGACGTGAATTGCGCCACCGAATGGAGCACTCTCAAGTCGTCGCTGTAGAAGACATTCCCCGCTTTAAAGCACTAGACGTCATCCCTTCAATGCAGCCTACTCACGCTACCAGTGATATGAATATGGCAGAAGACCGTCTTGGTAAAGAAAGACTCAAGGGTGCCTATGCTTGGCGAACATTTGTTGATCAAGGAAGTCGATTAGCCTCTGGATCAGATTTTCCGATCGAACTTGCCAACCCATTCCATGGATTACATTCAGCGGTCACTCGGCAGAGCCAAAAGAACCAACCTGCAGAAGGCTGGATTCCTGAAGAATCTCTTAGTATTGAAGAAGCTTTGCGATCTTTTACCATCGATGCTGCATGGGCTGCACATCAAGAGACCGTGCTAGGTGGACTCGATTCTGGCAAGTGGGCTGACTTTATTCTCATCGATCAGGATATTTTCAAAGTCAGTGGAGAAGAACTTTGGAAGACTCAAGTAAACCAGACATGGATCGCCGGAGAGCTAGTCTATCAACGCCCATAAACCGAAAGTGTTTGAAATTTTCACTCTTCTGAAATACTGACGTTGTCAATAAGGCGTGCTGATTCAGTGAACATTGCACCAAGAACGGTAATTTCAGAATCGTCATCTGCAGCCAAATCTAACGTTTTACTGTTGCTACAAGTGACGTAGTCTACCGTAAAGCCTGCTCGTTCAATCTGTGCAGTTGCTTCTGCTTCTAACTCAGAGAAAGCACGATTGCCGGACCTAATCTGACTCGCAACCCAGTCAAGAGCCTCTTTGAGCACAGTCGCTTTGGGTCGCTCATCCTCAGTAATGTATCGATTTCTCGAACTCATAGCCAACCCATCCGCTTCTCGATGAATAGGTGCTGAAGTGATCTGAATAGGCATGCAGAGGTCTTCGGCCATACGCCTAATAACAGCTAGTTGTTGATAATCTTTAATACCAAAAACAGCTTCGTCAGGTTGAACGATATTAAATAGTTTACTTACCACTGTAGTCACACCCTCAAAATGCCCTGGGCGGCTCGCGCCACACAGTACATCAGTCATTGTGGGGCATATCACCCTACTTTGTGTATCAAGACCGTTGGGGTACATCTCTACGTCGTCAGGATGAAAAAGATAGTCACATCCAGCTGCTCTCAATTTTTCGCAATCAGATTCATAGGTACGAGGATATTTATCCCAATCTTCATTAAGCCCAAATTGCAGAGCATTGACAAAAATAGAACAAACAACAATGTCGTTCGTTTGATTGGCTTGGTGTAATAGCGCTAGATGGCCATCATGCAGATTTCCCATAGTCGGCACAAACCCAATCCTTAGACCCTGAACTCGATCTTCAGTCAAATCATCCCTAAGACCACTTACAGTATGGAAAATTTTCATGTTTGGTTACCAAGAATGAATGCGTTAGTGCTCAGCAAAATGATCAGTAGCAAGATTTTCAAAACGAGTATATTTACCCATAAACATCAATCGGCAGGTGCCAATAGGTCCATTTCGCTGCTTACCAATAATAATCTCTGCAGTCCCTTTGTCGGGGCTATCTTCGTTGTAAACTTCATCGCGATAGATAAATGCGATAACGTCCGCATCCTGCTCGATAGCACCAGACTCTCTAAGGTCTGCATTGACTGGCCGTTTATTAGGACGCTGCTCCACATTTCGACTGAGCTGAGACAGCGCTATCATTGGGCATTCATATTCTCTGGCAAGCCCTTTGAGTTCTCGCGATATTTGAGAAATCTCTTGCACTCGACCCTCAGCAGAATTGCTACCATTCATCAACTGTAAGTAATCTACCATTATCATTCCAGGCTGAGCTTGCTTGTATAGCGCTTCAGTATCTACGGGCGTATTCGCGCCGTGCTTTTGATGCCACTCTTGACGTAGTTGCTCTACTCGCTCACGAGTGAACTGTTTGACTCTATTACGCATCTCCAAAGGAGTAATTCCGGCGGAATCATCAATAAACAAAGGTTTATCTTTCAGCCGTTGCGCGGCGGTACTCAAGCGAGGCCAATCATCCTCAACTAAATTACCCGAACGCATACGAGTCTGATCTATTTTTCCAATTGAGGACAGCATACGGATGATTAGCTGGTTAGCAGGCATTTCGAGAGAGAAAACCAATACTGGCCGATCTTGATTTAAGGTTGCATGCTCGACCATATTCATCGCAAACGCGGTCTTCCCCATAGAGGGCCGACCTGCAATGATAACTAGATCTGACTTTTGCCAACCTGACGTCATTTTGTCTAAATCGTTAAACCCTGTGCTCAACCCTGTTATGTCAGCATCGTTTTTAAACAATTCATCAAGACGCTCTACTGCTTCTTTAATTAGCGAATTAACTTCTTTAAAGCCACCCTTCTTGGGCCGATTTTCAATGATCTCTTGCAGTCGAGTTTCAGCTTCAGCAAGTAATTTCGAGCTATCCCAACCCAGTGGGTTATAACCTTTTCGGACAATATCACTGGCGGCACCGATTAGTTGACGCACAATTGATCGCTCTAACACTATCTGGGTATAAGCTTTGATATTTGCCGAGCTTGGCGTGCTACTTGCTAAATCAACTAAGTATTCAGCGCCACCTACTGAGGAAAGCTCATTCGAGTTCTGCAGAGATTCTGCCAAAGTAATCGGATCAAAAGGTTGATCCTCTGAGGCTAAACGACCCATAGCTGTAAAAATAAGCTGGTGATCCTTACTATAGAAATCCGTATCAGAGAGTACCTCTGAGATAGAATCAAAGGCATCATTTTTCAACATCAAACCACCAATCACAGCCTGCTCCGCCTCTATTGAGTGGGGTAGTGGCTGGCTTATCGTTGGCTCTGCAAAAAGTGCTTCATTCATACTAATAAGCTTTAACCTGTGGTTCAAATAGTGAAATTATCTAATCGGAGTCTAACAGTATAAGTAATAAATCACACAAACAAAAACGGCACTGCAACTTATTCAGAAGCCGTGCCGTCTTATCTCTTTCAACTGGACCTTTAACAGCCTAAATATTATTCCGCTTCGATAACAACGGTAATAGTTTCAGTAATATCTGCATGAAGCTGAACGTCAAGGGTAAACTCACCGAGATGACGCAGAGCACCCTCTGGGAGGCTAATCTCATTTTTAGTCACGTCACCACCCGCAGCAGCGATCGCTTCTTCAAGTTCCCGAGCACCAACAGAACCAAACAGCTTTCCTTCTTCACCGGCAATAGCCGTTATCGTAATAGTACCAATCTCTTTTAGCTTGTCTGCTCGGCTTTGTGAAAGAGCCAGCTTTTCAGCAGCCTGCGCTTCCAAATCTGCGCGACGCAACTCAAATTCAGCGATATTCTTTTCTGTAGCAAAAACAGCTTTGCCCTGAGGGATCAGGTAGTTGCGGCCGAAACCAGATTTAACATTGGCTTTGTCACCAATGTCTCCCAACTTTCCCATTTTTTCAAGCAAAATAACTTCCATCGTAAATTCCTCTAAATTTTACTACTCATCTAAAATCAGCTTTGTTTGTCGTCAGCCAATCTTGTTCGAAAATTCATTACGCTGTCTGCGGCACCCAAAGCACCCAACAACACCATTAACACAGGGCCAAACAAAAACAGGCCACAATACATTACCACCAATAGCTGACGACCAAAGCCCTTGTGTTGAACAACATAATGCACAATTGCTAAACCGCCAATCAGTAGCGGGATGGAAGCCAATCTCAGCCATAACTGATAATTACCACCCAATGTTAGTCCAGCAATAGTAATACTCAAGCAAACCAAACTAAGTTTCGGGCTCAATCTTAGCATGTGAAACTCTTTCTGAAATCCTCCAGGATTATAGAGCAGGGCTTGCCACCATCTTGCTAAAACCAAACCTATCAATGTATTAAAAATTACAACCCAAGCAACAAACGCTAAAAAACCATTCCGTGTTAGTACTAGGATCGTTTGGCCAGCTTGCTCAGATGCGGTTGCTAACATCTCTTCTAATTCGTTCACAAAATCGTTCACGTCAGCTTGAAACAATAAGCCAGTCAAACATACTAAAACAATCCCACTTAGTGTGGCGACGCCCAGACTGAAATTCCAATCTGCAGTAACTCTGTGTGCGTTGGCAACCACTGCCATATTGATCAGTGCAACACCAGATACAACTGCCATAATTGGACTAGATGCACTGAACATATAACTCAACAGTATTGGCAGAATGACCCATAGCGATACTATAAAGCCCTCTACTGCTCCTTTGCGTAAAGTAACCAACCCAATCGTCGACACACTCACAAAAGGCAAGAGACTGCCGAAAACACCCACTAAACAAGCCTGCAATCGCCCGCGCATAATAAATTCAGCTAGGACTCGCACAGGCTTAATCGACCTCTTTACTTATGACTGTCTGTATATGGTAGCAACGCAATGTAACGAGCGCGCTTTATTGCTTCAGACAGTTCACGTTGGTAACGTGCTTTTGTTCCCGTAATACGACTAGGAACAATCTTACCGCTTTCAGACACATAACCTTTTAATGTATCCAAATCTTTGTAATCGATCTCAGTTGCCCCTTCCGCGGTAAAACGACAAAATTTTCTTCTTCGTACAAACTTAGCCATGATTATTCTCCACCTTCCGCTTCAGGTTGCTCTTCTGCGACCACATCTTTTGCTTTATCCGCCTCTGGAACCTCAGTCTCTGGAGTAGCCTCAGCCTCTGCGGCAGCCGCCTCACTTTTCTCTGCAGCTTCAGCCTCAGCTTTAGCTTTTGCAGCATTGCGACGCTCGCGTGCTTCTTTATCTGCTTTATCGGCATTTTCTAACTTCATGATAGGCGACTCAGCGGTAATTGCTTCGCTGCGACGAATCACCATGCTACGAATCACAGCATCGTTATATCTGAATGTTGAATTGAGCTCATCAAGTACTTCTTGACCACACTCTATATTCATAAGAACGTAGTGAGCTTTGTGGATTTTATTGATGGGATACGCTAACTGCCGACGACCCCAATCTTCGGACCTATGGACTGTACCATTACCCGCTGCAACGGACGCGGCGTAACGCTCTACCATGCTAGGAACTTGTTCGCTTTGGTCAGGATGGACCAAAAACACGACTTCATAATGACGCATTGTATCTCCTCGTGGATTTAAAAGTCTCCCGCCATGAACACTAGGCCATGCAGTAAGACAAGGAGTGCCAAGAAGAGATCTTCCCGACCCTGTAAGGCGCGCTATTGTAGTGACTTGGCCTCTCGGTTGCAACTGACTTTTTGAAAGGTTTTAACTGGCTGATCAACGACTAGATGTTTGGTTGCTAAATCGCCTGATCAAGCTCCACACAGACACTATGTTAGTTTCCGGTTTCTTCAAAATAATAGTAATAGCCACTTCTTCTGAAGCAACCAGTAAATAGAAAAGAATAACCAACCTAAACCAAGTGTCTGCATCAACCAAAATCAAGAGATAGTAGGCTGGAGCAATAAGGAGAGCAGCTATTTTCGCTCCGAGGGTATGGTAGCTCGGATATTCACCAAACTTTATTGCTGAAGCAATTAGAGGCACCAGAAAAGAAAGCGTCGCTGACAACAAGAATAACGCTTGGTCAGAAAATATTGTAGGCCATATTTGATACAAACCAAAGATCATAGAAGCGTATGTTAAGGTGTCAGCCCAGCTATCTAGCTTGGCTCCTAACTCACTCACCTGATCTAACTTACGAGCTAAATAGCCGTCGAGCATATCACTGATGAGCGACACACCTAACACCATTAGAAAATAATTGGCTAGCCCCTCTAGCGCTATCCAAATGAGCACTGGCACGAGGATAAGCCGCAGAAAACTGAGAAGGTTAGGCACTGAAAATATTTTCGGACTGGTCGCTTCCATTACGATAATTCTCTCAAGAATCTTAAAATACTAAGATAAATAGACTAGCTTTATTTGGTCATCAAATGCAACTGTCAAAGTTTAAATATGCAACAAATATCAAGATTGCTAAGCACTTAATTAAAGTTTATTTAACCTTTCAACCTGACTTATTACTTAATACTTCGTTGACGTACAATTTCAAACAAACAAATTCCGGTAGCGACTGAAACATTGAGGCTCTCAACCTCGCCACCCATTGGCAACTTGGCTAAAAAATCACATTGTTTGCGCGTCAACTGTCGCATACCCTCTCCTTCAGCACCCATAACTAATACGATCGGACCATTTAAATCGATATCATAAATTAACTTTTCAGCCTCACCTGCAGCACCGACCACCCAAGCACCCATATTCTGTAACTTATCTAAAGTTCTAGTCAGATTGGTCACTGTAACTAGTGGGACTGATTCTGCCGCGCCACAGGCAACCTTCTGCACCGTTGGGGTCAATCCAACTGAGTTATCCTTTGGGACAATGACAGCTTGCACACCCGCGCCATCAGCCGACCGCAAACAAGCACCCAAGTTATGAGGATCAGTGACTCCATCCAACATCAAGAAAAAGGTATTAGATCCATGCTTTTCCGCCAATCCCAATAAAAATGCTTCATCATAGGTTTCACCGGGACGGCATAGGGCCATAACACCCTGATGCTTTCCCTGAGCTTTGGCGTCGAGCTTTTTGACTGACATCAACTGCATTGTTATACCGTGCTGATCAGCTAGATTATGAATCTTTTGCAAACGGTCATCTTGCCGTCCACTTTGCACGTGTAATTCAGCCACTCTCTGAGGTGCCGATTTAAGCATTGTTTGAACCGCATGAATGCCGTAAATCCAATCCACAAACTTCTCCTGTTTTGTCATTATTTTAATGTAACATTGCGCATTGTACTGGCTTTGGGCACACTTCTGTTATCAATCCTTATCTACCCAACAAAAAATAGTCAAAGTGCACTCTCTAAACTATGAATGACTCCGAAAATTCAATCAACGACATGAGCTTAATGCCTACCGCAGGGCTTTTACGACGTCTCGCAGCGCTAATTTATGACTTATTTTTATTAGCCTCCATGGTCATGGCCTATGCTTTATTCGTCATTACTCCGTTAAGAATTTCACTGTATGGCATGCCGTCAAACGATGACGATTGGGCAGGTTTTCCGATCTTCATCAAAGTTTTGCTCATTCTCGGTTTGATTTTTGTCCTCGCCGCCTACTACTTTGTCTGTTGGCGAAAACAGGGGCAGTCGATGGGCATGAAAGCTTGGCGGCTTAAGTTACAACAATCTAGTGGCGAATTAGCCAATGCATCCCAGTGTTGGTCAAGAGCGTTATTGGCTCCAATTTCATTAGCTTTCTTTGGTATTGGTTTTCTTTGGTGCCTAATACCACCCAACAATGAATGCCTCCATGATCGGCTAACCGGGACAAAGGTAGTAGTTCTACCTAAATCCAAATAGACATAAGGGGAGTTAAAACTGATGGCTTCAAAAAATCTTATTCTTGCGCTGGACCAAGGTACTACTTCATCGCGAAGTATATTATTCAACCAGCAGTTCGAGATTGAGATGCAATCTCAACGTGAGTTCCAGCAACATTTTCCCGATTCTGGCTGGGTTGAGCATAACGCCATGGACATCTGGCAAACCACCCTAGATACCTGCCATGAAGCAATCGCGCAAGCTCAAGTAACCTCTGCGGATATTGCAGCGATTGGAATTACTAACCAACGGGAAACGACCATTATTTGGGAGCGCTCAACAGGTAAACCCGTATACAACGCTATCGTCTGGCAAGATCGGCGGACTTCCGATCTATGCAGTCAACTCAAAGAACAGGGCCTAGAACCTTTAATAACAGCCAGTACAGGCTTGTTATTAGACCCATACTTTTCGGCAACTAAAATTGCCTGGATTTTAGACAATGTACCTAACGTGCGAGAGAGAGCTGAACGGGGAGAACTCGCTTTTGGCACCGTTGATACTTGGCTTCTTTGGAATTTGACTGAAGGTCAGACCCATGCCACTGATGCGACCAATGCATCACGCACTATGCTCTATAACATCCACCAACATGACTGGGATGAGAAGCTTCTTGAGCTCTTCAACATACCGCGGAAACTTTTACCAGAGGTTAGAGACTGCGCTGCAGATTTTGGAACCACTACCTTACTTGGCGGCAAAATCCCAATTTTAGGGGTTGCCGGAGATCAACAGGCCGCGACATTGGGTCAAGCTTGCTTCGACACCGGAATGATGAAATCCACGTATGGCACAGGTTGCTTTGCTCTCTTGAATACCGGAAACACCGCTGTAACCTCAAACAATCGATTACTGACGACTATCGCCTACCAGCTGAAAGGCGAGCCCACTTATGCGCTAGAGGGCTCTATTTTTGTTGCCGGAGCAGCAGTTCAATGGCTAAGAGACGGTATTGGGATTATCGAATCAGCAGCCCAAAGTGGGGAACTTGCTCTTAAAGCAGATACTAATCAACAGCTATACATGGTGCCCGCATTCACTGGCCTTGGTGCCCCTTGGTGGGATGCTGAGGCCAGAGGAGCCTTGTTTGGATTGACTCGAAACAGCGGGCCCGCCGAAATAGCGAAAGCAACCTTGGAATCGGTTTGTTATCAGACTTTGGATCTCTTAAAAGCCATGCAATCTGATTGGCAGCATTCAGGACAAACTGTCCTTAGAGTGGATGGAGGTATGTCACAGAGTGATTGGACTATGCAATGCCTTGCAGATACCCTCCAAACTCAAGTGGAACGGCCGGAAATAACTGAAACCACAGCGTTAGGTGCAGCTTGGCTTGCAGGCTCATCGGCGGGAGTCTGGCCAGATCAAGAAGGTTTTGCTAAAAGCTGGAAGGTTAAAAAGAGTTACGCGCCAAAAATGACGGAAGCAGAGCGAGACGCCAAAGTTACGGGATGGAGCAAGGCTGTTCAACGAGTGCTGCAATGACCTTAGGTTCTTAAGAAAATTAACCACTTCGCCTAATTAAATATAACCCAATAGCGGAGCAAAGCACTATAGGTATGACCACGGCATAGATCACTGGAAAACCAAATACAATACTAAATGGACCCAACAAATCCTGAATCATTTTAAAACTAATGCCGATCAGTACGCCAATAAAAATTCTGAAGCCCATTGTGGAATCTCTCAGGGGACCAAACACAAAAGAGATCGCCACAAGAACAAGCCCAAAAATCACGAAGGGCTGCAATAACTTTCGCCAATAAGCCAATTCATACATCGCAGTATCAGCATTCTGTTGTTGCAAAAAGTCAATATGGTTATGTAATGTGGTAATCGGTAGAGACGCTGGCGGCAGAACGTTCACAGTTAGTATTTCAGGAGACAATTCAGACCTCCAATCACGAGTAATTTGCTTTTCTGTTACCGTTTTATTTTCAGCAAATCGAGTAATTGAAACATTTTCTTCGACCCAAAAGTCTTCGCTAGCATTGTAAGTGGCTCGACTAGAGAAGCTGGCTTGCTCTAACTTTTGATCCGAATCAAATTGATAACGAGTGACTCCATAAAGAACACCGCCCGGGAATACAGCATTAAAATGCATGAATTCACTGCCCTCTCGGATCCAAAGTCCTGCTGCCGAATCCTGCACAGAAGAACCTTTGCGCAGAAACTCTCTTGTACCATCAGCACGTTGATCTAAATAGGGAGTCAGATACTCGCCGATAGTTGCGCTAATCAAAATAAACACCAACACCGGCCTCATCACGAAATAAACAATTCGCAAAAGAGATACACCAGAGGCTCTCATTACCGTGACTTCACTATTGCCCGCTAAAAGCCCCATACCGTAAATACATCCAATCAACGTAGAAAACGGAATATATTCGTTAATCGTTGAAGGTAGCTTGGTAAAAACATACACAAGCACATCTGAGAAATGGTAATTTCTCTGTATAGCCCCAGTTTCATCGATAACCGCCGCTACAACATCAAGGCCTACAATGATGCATAAAGCCAAAAATATTGAACTAAAGACCGTACTACCAATATGTCTTGCAATTCGTCGCATTATGAGAATTTCATCCTCCTTAACGCGGCGATTCGCTTGACGATTCTAAATCGCTCCGAATTTACCAAGAAAAACCCTGTTAATAAGAAAAGTAGATGCACTGGAATCAATGTTAATTCAGCCGGGTAGTCTCCTGACTCTATGTTTCCGCGTATCGCATTCAGCGACAGTAGGTAAGCAAAATAGAGCATGATTGCGGGGAGTAATTTTGCGAACCGTCCCTGCCTTGGATTAGTTCGACTAAGAGGCACAGCCATAATGACAACGACTAACACCATAAATGGGGTTGATAGCCTCCACTGCAAGGTTGCCCTCAATTCAGCCTCATTAGAAGACCAAAGATCAGCGGTTCTAATAGCATCAGTTTCTGGGTCTTCATTGACTTTCTGTGGTGGGTCCAGTTTAGAGCCATATTCCTCAAAATAAGTAATCTGGTAATTATGATTACCAGGTATACCCTCAAATCGATACCCACCGTCTAAGACTAAAAAGCGATCCTCACCATCTTCAGAGCGCTGCTGTTTGCCAGACTCTGCAACCACAACCACCAGCCTACTGTCGAACGTTTCCGCAGAGCCCGCGGTGATAGCAAGAAAAACATCCTCAAGCTCTCCATCATCATTAATTCTCTCAGCATAAGTGACTCCTTTGTCGCCACTCAGTGTATAAAACTTCTTAGGGCTCACTTTATCTAACTCAGTCATTTCTTTTTGTGCTTTTAAGATCGTCTCAGCTTTAGCCGCTCCAGCTGGAGATCCGTAGAGGCTGAGCCAACCCACCAACACTGCCAACACCACCCCCATTATCAAGGTATAACCTAAGAGTTGGCCCTCGGATATACCACAGGCTTTTAGCACACTCATCTCATTTTCCACATAGAGTCGACCAAAGGTCAATAAAATGGCCAAAAAGAAAGCTAACGGCAGAGTTAACTCAAGAAAGCCCGGAATGCGGTATCCGATTACTGCGAAAATCACGGCTGGATCCATATTACCCGCCAATGCATTGGCAAGGTATTTAACGAACCGACCACTGATTAACACTAAAAGCAGGACGATGCAGATAGCAAAGGTGGTCGACAATATTTCTCGAGTTAAATAACGGAAAATAATCACTGTATTCAGCTTATAGCTCTTGGGTGTGGTTAAACAAACTGGTATCGTAAGCCCCAAACATTTCAAGTTATAAACTTAGAACTATATGGAGCAAACATGGAGTTTAATGCATCTTCGGCAAACCTGTTAAAGATAAAAGTTGATTCTCTCATCCTGCCGACAGGGTCACAACTAAAAAACAACGCTAAAGTAATTAATGAAGCACTTGACGGAGCTATTTCGTCACTTATAAAAGCTGGTGATTTTACCGGTAAATCCTCTGAGATTTGCGTGTTACATACGTTAGGACAATCACACAAGCGAATTATTTTGTTAGGTACCGATGGTGCTTCAACCCCTCAAAAGATGATTAAGGTTATTGAGGCTGGCGCGCGCGCCGCCCACAAGACAACTAGCGCTAAGGTACTCTGGGTTGGCGAAAGCTTGGGAGATGACCATGAATGGCAGGCAAGTATTGTTGCTCGTAGTACACTAACTGCTGGGTACAAATATGCCGGAACTGGAAAGAAGCCAAAACCCAATAAATTAAAATCGGCAACTTATTGGACCGACAGTAAAAAACACTCTAATGCCGCCAACGGAGGTCTCCAGTATGGCAGTGCGATCGGCGGTGGAATGAACGCTGCGCGACAATTGGGCAATTTACCTGCCAATATATGCACACCCAACTATTTGGCTGCACAAGCTAAGCTATTGGCAAAGGGCCAAGCAAAGCTAACTACTAGTATTGTGAAAGAAGCAGAAATGAAGACCTTAAAAATGGGTTCTTTGCTTTCTGTTAGTGCCGGCTCAGTGGAACCGGGCAATTTGATTGTTATGAAATATCAGGGCGCTAAAAGTACCGTTAAACCCACTGTGCTTGTCGGTAAGGCGGTAACTTTTGATACCGGTGGTATTAGCCTAAAACCGGGCCGTGGAATGGATGAAATGAAGTTTGACATGTGTGGAGGGGCCTCGGTCTTTGGAGTCATGAACGCTCTTCTTGAGACCCAACTACCGGTTAATGTGGTCGGTGTTATCCCAGCAGTAGAAAACATGCCTGCCGGTAATGCCACCAAACCTGGAGATGTTGTCACGAGCATGTCAGGACAGACTATCGAAGTCCTTAATACGGATGCTGAGGGTCGACTAATTCTCTGCGACGCCCTAACTTATGCAGGTCGATTTAAGCCCGACACTATTATTGATATAGCGACTCTCACTGGGGCAGTTATAGGTGCATTGGGCAAATTCACCTCAGGTCTTCTTTCAAATGATGATAACCTGGCTGAGGATCTTCTAAACAGCGGAACTCGGACTGGCGATCGGGCATGGAGACTGCCCCTTTGGGAAGAATACGACGCGCAGATAAAAAGTAACTTTGCTGACATGGCCAACATTGGTGGTGAAGCTGGAACAATAACTGCCGCTTGCTTTTTATCGCGATTCACCAAAGATTACAAATGGGCTCATTTGGACATCGCCGGTACTGCTTGGTTGTCCGGCCCTCAGAAAGGAGCTACCGGCAGGCCTGTGCCAATGCTAATGGAGTATATTCGAAGCAAAGCGTCTAAGGATTAATTGTTTAAGATTAACTCCAAAGGCGGATGAAACATTGACCAATATTTCTTTTTATAAACTAGCTGGCGATCAAAACTTAGCTTTTTTGCTGATCTGCCAGTTAGTCAAAAAAGCTCGGAAGCAAGACCAGCAGGTTCTGTGCCTAATGCCTGGCGAGTCCGAGGTTATGTCTTTGGATAAGGCAATGTGGGCTTCTGAACCGAGCTCTTTTTTACCACATGGAACGGGCGCTGAAAGCAGCCCTATTGCGGTCAGTTGTGATGCTGGACCAGGAGATCACCATCAGGTTTTAATTAATCTACACTCTGAAATTCCAACTTGGTTTAGCCGTTTTGATCGAGTTATGGAGATCATCTACCAAGACTCCGATTATGAACAAAGTAAACGCGACAGTTTCGTCTTTTATAAAGAAAGAGGCTACCCTATCAGCTATCATGATTTAACGGATAAATTTAAGCCCCAGCTTCCCTAAAGGGATTATGTGTGCACCCATTACTTTGATTTGAAATCACTTTAGAATCCGATCACCTCAGGCCCCTTGATTATAATCGATAGAAATTAGTGCTTTATCAAAGAAAAGATAGAGACTTTTAATCGGCAAAGCTAGCGGCAAAACCCTCCAAGCCCTATAATCCCTCCTAAGGAAAACAACTCATACTACTCCTACCTTTGGGATGAAAAATCAATAATGGAAAAAACATTCCAGCCACAAGATGTCGAAACCAAATGGTATAAAACCTGGGAAAGCAGGGGTTATTTTAAGCCCTCTGGTAGCGGTGATTCCTACAGCATCGTCATTCCACCTCCTAATGTCACTGGTAGCTTACATATAGGCCATGCCCTGCAGCACGGCATTATGGATGCTTTGACTCGATATGAGCGAATGAAAGGTAAGAACACCCTATGGCAAGTAGGTACGGATCATGCTGGGATTGCCACTCAAATGGTTGTTGAGCGCAAACTAGCCGCAGAATCCTCTACCACTAGAGAAGCATTGGGGCGCGATAAATTTATTGATGAAATCTGGAAATGGAAGGAACAATCGGGCGGCACGATAACTCAGCAAATGCGACGTCTGGGTAACTCCGTAGACTGGGAAACCGAGCGTTTTACGATGGATGACGGTTTTTATGCGGCTGTTCAAGAAGTCTTTATTAGATTATATGACTCGGATTTAATATATCGAGGCAAGAGACTGGTCAACTGGGACCCTAAGTTACACACCGCTATTTCTGATCTAGAAGTTGAAAATCGTGAAGTCAAAGGCAAGATGTGGCATTTACGCTACCCCTTAGCAAATGGGGTCAAAACAGCGGATGGAAAAGACTACATTGTCGTTGCGACCACGCGCCCAGAGACCATGCTAGGTGACACCGGTATTGCTGTAAATCCAGATGATCCTCGCTACCAGAGTCTCATTGGTGCATCAGTAATTCTGCCCCTTGTTAACAGATTAGTTCCTATATTTGCCGATGAATATGCCAGTATGGAAAAAGGTACCGGCTGCGTAAAAATTACCCCTGCCCATGATTTTAATGACTACGAGGTAGGTCAGCGACAATCACTAGCTATGATCAATATTCTTACCAATAATGGCGATATTCGCCACTCTCCTGAGTGTGTTAATTTCGATGGTAGTGATAACTCGGACCTAGGCGCAACCATTCCAGAAAAATATCAAGGAATGGAAAGATTTGCTGCGCGTCGAGAAATTGTGGCCGATTTCGAAACACTAGGACTACTTCAATCAGTTGAAGAAAATGATATGACCGTCCCCTACGGTGATCGGGGTGGTGTGGTCATTGAGCCTATGTTGACCAATCAGTGGTATGTTGATGCCAAGAAATTGGCTATCCCAGCAGTCGAGGCTGTAGAGGATGGTCGAATCAAATTTGTTCCACAGCAATATGAAAATATGTACTTCTCTTGGATGCGTAATATTCAGGATTGGTGTATCTCCAGACAGCTTTGGTGGGGCCATAGAATTCCAGCGTGGTATGACGAAGCTGGCAAAGCATATGTTGGTAGCAGTGAATCAGCCGTCCGTGAAAAATATGATTTAGGTGATATTTCATTGACTCAAGATGAAGACGTTCTAGATACCTGGTTCTCCTCAGCCTTATGGACCTTCGCCACACAAGGATGGCCAGAAAATACGGAACGTCTGCAGACATTTCACCCCACCGATGTGTTAGTGACCGGTTTTGATATCATATTTTTCTGGGTTGCCAGAATGGTAATGATGACGATGCATCTGGTAAAGAACGAAGATGGAAGCCCACAGGTACCTTTTAAAACGGTTTATGTGACGGGTCTTATTCGTGATGAACAAGGTCAAAAAATGTCAAAGTCTAAAGGAAATGTTTTAGATCCCTTAGATATGATTGATGGCATTAGCCTTGAAGACCTGGTTGCCAAGCGCACTGATAATATGATGCAACCCAAGCAAGCAGACAAAATTGCTAGCAGAACACGCAAACAGTTCCCTGATGGAATTGAAGCTAATGGTTCAGACGCGCTTCGCTTTACATTATGCGCTCTAACATCAACCGGTCGAGATATAAACTGGGATATGAAACGGCTTGAGGGTTATCGTAACTTCTGCAATAAAATCTGGAATGCATCACGGTATGTCCTGATGAACGCAGAAGGTCATGATTGCGGCCAAAATAACAACAACTATACTCTCAGTTTAGCTGATCGCTGGATTGTTTCTCGCCTTCAACAAGCTGAATTAGATGTAACATCGGCGATTAATAGTTACCGCTTTGACCTTGCAACTCAGGCGCTCTACGACTTTGTTTGGAATGAATACTGCGACTGGTACTTAGAGTTGTCAAAACCCGTCCTTTGGGATGAAAAGGGCGATGAAGCGCTTAAATTAGGCACTCGACGTACCTTAGTCAGGGTTTTAGAGGCAACTCTTCGATTAGCACACCCTCTAATGCCTTTTATTACAGAAGAAATTTGGCAAAATGTCGCTCCATTAGCAGGCATTGAGGTTGATTCAGAGAGCACCATCATGCTCCAACCGTATCCTGTTTCCGATAGTACATTAATTGATCAAGATGCCATTAAAGACATTGAATGGTTAAAAACTGTGATTGAAGGTGTTAGAAATATCCGCGGAGAGATGAATATCTCTCCTGCGACGTCACTCAATGTGTTTTTCGCTCGAGGTGATAAAAATGACTTGCGACGAATGAATGAGAATCGACAATTTCTTAGTAAACTTGCCAGTTTGGAATCCATAACTTGGCTCGATGACACTGAGAAAGCACCACTCAGTGCAACCGCACTTGCTGGAGAGCTAGAAATATTAGTGCCCATGGCAGGCCTGATTGATGTCGCGGCAGAATTAAGTCGTCTTGATAGAGAAATTGAAAAATTATCCTTAGATGCCACAAAACTCTCAGGAAAACTCAGCAATGAAAAGTTTGTAGGTAAAGCGCCTGCTGAAGTCGTAAATAAAGAGCGTCAAAAGCTTTCTGATATTGAGAGCTCCTTGAATCAACTCAATGAAAAACGTAATGCCATTGCTGAGATGGCGTAACGTTTAATGGCGACAACTCTCAACACACAGCAACAGGCTGCACTCAAATATATTGATGGCCCATTACTAGTGTTAGCCGGTGCCGGCAGCGGAAAAACCAGCGTTATTACGCAAAAAATAGCCTATCTGGTAGAGCAATGCGAGATTCCTGCATATAGCATAGCCGCAGTAACGTTCACCAACAAAGCTGCTCGGGAAATGAAAGCTCGTGTAAACGGCTTTATTGCCAGAGATAAAGCGAAGGGTTTAACCGTTTCGACGTTTCACAATCTTGGCTTAAATATTATTCGCACAGAAATTAAAACCCTAGGCTTTAAACCTGGATTTTCAATTTTAGATCAGGAGGATTGTCGAAATCTACTTAAAGAACTGATGGTCCGTCATAGCGAGCTAGACGATAAACTGATTGACACTATTCAAAATACTATCTCCAACTGGAAGAATTCTCTTCTGGAACCAGGACAAGCAGTAAATGCTGCCGACAGCACGGGAGAGCAAAGTATAGCAATGCTTTACGAACGGTATCAACGAGCACTTAAGGCATATAATGCCGTAGATTTCGATGACTTGATTATGATCCCCGTCATGCTGTTTAGACACTTCCCAGAAGTACTAAACAAATGGCAGCGAAAAATTCGCTACTTACTAGTAGATGAATATCAAGATACAAACCTTGCGCAATATGAGCTGATTAAGATACTGGTCAATGAAAAACAAGCCTTAACGGTAGTGGGCGATGATGATCAATCCATCTACGCATGGCGTGGTGCGCGCCCTGAAAATTTGATGCAATTACAAGAGGACTTTCCTGGTTTAGAAATTATTAAACTAGAACAAAACTATCGCTCTACTGGCCGAATTCTACGAGCCGCCAATACTTTAATCGACAACAATCCTCATCTCATCAACAAGGCTCTTTGGAGTGAACTTGGCCCAGGGGATCCGCTACGTTTCATTAGCAGTGAGAATGAAGATAGCGAATGCGAACGTGTAGTTAACGAAATCATTGATATGCGTTTAAAACGTCGATGTAAGTACAGTAATTTTGCTATTTTGTATCGAGGTAACTATCAAGCGAAACTGGTTGAAATCAAGCTTCAAGCACAAAATATCCCCTATGAAATCACCGGTGGACAATCATTCTATGCAAAAACTGAAATCAAAGATGTTATGGCTTACCTTCGGTTACTTGTTAATCCTGACGATGACAATGCTTTACTAAGAATAATTAATACACCACGCCGTCAAATCGGCCCTACCACTCTTGAGAAGCTTGGGGGATATGCAAACAAGAGAGGGCTTTCACTTTACGACACAATTGATGAGGTTGGTCTTAGTGCCTCGATGCCTACCAACAATTTACAGAGATTAAAAAGCTTCAAGCGTTGGATTGAGCAAGTCCGTAAAAATGTGTATCAGGGAAATTCTATTGCAGCCATCAACGAAATGCTTAGTGATGCTGATTATTTAGGTTGGTTACATCAAAATGCTAGCAGTGACCATGTTGCCCAAAAGCGCTGGGATAATGTTAACTTTTTACTAACCCAGTTAGCTCAAGTTCTGAAAAACGATCAAACCGACACATCGGGTATTGATGGTGATAACGCCATCGAAAATGCCATAGCAAAACTCATACTTCGCGACATCCTAGATAGAGAGGAGGAAGAATCAGCAGATGACAAGGTTCAACTTTTGACCCTCCATGCAGCCAAAGGATTGGAGTTCTTGCATGTATTTATGATTGGTATGGAAGAAGAAATATTGCCCCATCGAAATAGCGTTGAAGGCGGCCAGATAGAGGAAGAACGACGCTTAGCCTATGTTGGTATTACGCGGGCTCAACGCACCCTCACCATGACTAGTGCTCGTCAGCGTACGCAGTTTGGAGAAACATCTGCAACGACGCCAAGTCGTTTTATTGATGAACTACCAGAAGATGATTTGATCAAGATTGGTGGAAATACAGAAACAGATGCTGCAGAAAACCAAGCGAAAGGGGAAGAGTCTCTTGCGGCCTTAAAGTCTCTTTTTGGTTAATGAACTAAATGCCGTTATCCACGCGAGTTCGTAACTCTTTTCCTGGCTTAAAATAGGGAACATACTTACCGCGCAAATCCACCGCATCGCCAGTTTTGGGGTTACGCCCTATTCTGGCTGCGCGATAATGCAGCGAAAAGCTCCCAAAACCTCTTATTTCAACCCTTTGATTATTTGATAGCGTTAACGCCATACGCTCAAGAATCATTCTTACGGCTTGCTCCACGTCTCGTGGAGGGAGCTGATCTTGGCTAGACGATATTTTTTCGATTAATTCCGATTTAGTCATCCGCTTTACTGCACTAGGTTTTGGAAGTTTAGTCTTTGATTTTATTACGGTTTTAGAAATATTCAAGTAAAATGTGAATGTTTTAACGTTTAAACAAAAAAAAGGGCGGCTGAGCCACCCTTTTTCACCTAATGGACAAACCTACTTGTCCATTTGTGCCTTAATCAAGTCACCAATAGTCGTTGGCGTAGACCCGGCAGAATCAGCTTCACTGTCTCGATGAGCTTTGACTGCGGCTTTCTCTTCAGAAACGTCTTTCGCTTTTACCGACAGATTAATAACGCGAGTCTTGCGGTCGACGTTGATAATCTTAGCTTCAACTTCGGCACCAACAACCAACTCATGGCGAGCGTCTTCAATTTTTTCTCGAGATAGTTCAGACCCCTTCAGATTAGCCTCAACACCTTCAGCCAAAGTAATTATCGCACCTTTAGAATCTACTTCTTTCACTGAACCAGTAACAATTGCCCCCTTATCATTCTGATCCACATAGTTATTAAATGGATCGTCTGAAAGCTGTTTAATACCTAAAGAGATGCGTTCTCTCTCAGCATCAATGCTAAGAACAACCGTTTCAACTTCTTCGCCTTTCTTGAAATTGCGAACAGCTTCTTCGCCAGTTTCATTCCAAGAGATATCAGACAAATGGACCAACCCATCAATACCGCCATCAAGACCGATAAAGATTCCAAAGTCAGTGATTGATTTGATATTACCAGAGATTTTGTCACCCTTAGCCATGCTTGACGCAAAGTCATCCCACGGATTGGTGAAGCACTGCTTAATTCCCAGCGAGATACGTCGACGTTCTTCATCAATATCAAGAATCATGACTTCAACTTCTTGGCCTAAATCAACAATCTTCGATGGGTGAACATTTTTGTTAGTCCAGTCCATTTCCGAAACGTGGACCAAACCTTCAACGCCATCTTCAAGCTCGGCAAAACAACCATAATCAGTCAAATTGGTGATCTTGGCTTTTACTTTTGCGCCTTCAGGATATCGTCCTTTGATATCACCCCATGGGTCTTCGCCCATCTGCTTCATTCCAAGAGACACACGGTTACGCTCGCGATCAAACTTGAGTACTTTGACGTCAATTTCATCACCAACATTAATCATCTCAGACGGATGCTTGATTCGTTTCCAAGACATATCAGTGATGTGCAGAAGCCCATCGATACCGCCAAGGTCAACAAAGGCACCGTAATCAGTAAGGTTCTTAATAACGCCCTTCAATGAGCTGCCTTCTTCTAAATTAGCAAGAAGCTCATCACGCTCAGCAGAATTAGCACTCTCCATTACCGCTCGACGGCTAACAACAACATTATTGCGCTTTGCATCCAACTTGATAACTTTGAACTCTAGATCAATATTTTCAAGATGAGTTATCTCTCGGAGAGGTCGCACATCAACTAATGAACCAGGTAAGAACGCACGTAATCCACGAACATCAACGGTAAAGCCACCTTTAACCTTGCCGCTAATTACTCCGATAACAACCTCGTCAGCTTTATGGGCTGCTTCGAGTTCAATCCAGGATTCAGCACGGCGAGCCTTCTCGCGTGATAATTTTGTAGCACCGAAGCCATCTTCAACAGCTTCAAGTGCAACTTGCACCTCATCGCCAACGGCAACTTCTATCTCGCCTTTGTCGTTATAAAATTGGTCGGCAGAAATAACACCTTCGGACTTCAGTCCGGCATGCACAGTAACCCAGTCTTTATCGATATCGATAATGACACCAGTAATAATTGCGCCAGGGTTCATCTCAACAGTTTTGAGACTTTCTTCAAATAGGTCTTGGAAACTTTCGGTCATGGAATATACCTAATATATGACAGAGAATCAGGTGCGATGCACTAGAATCTGATCTCTTTTTTCCGCAATGCCAGATTTTGCGGGTCAGTTAAAGTTAAGGCTTACAGCAGAGTTAGCTGGCAACTGCTGGTCTACCCCTTAAATTAAATGCTAAGCTAACCCTTTGAAATCTATATAATTTAACACTGTTTCAAGGACCTCTTTGGCACTCATCAGTGAACTATCTAACTCAATGGCGTCCTCAGCGGCAACCAGGGGAGACACTTCCCGATTCATATCTCTTTCATCTCTTGCGCGAACCTGCTCTGCAAGGGCGCGCAGACTAACATCTTCGCCTTTCTCAATCAACTCTTTATAACGCCGATTGGCTCGTTCATCAATGCTGGCAGTAAGATATATTTTAAGGTCCGCTTCTGGGAAAACAACGGTTCCCATGTCTCTGCCATCGGCAACAAGACCTTCACCACGAGCAAAACTTCTCTGTCTTTTTAACAAAGCCCCACGTACATCATTATAGGCGGCAATTTTAGATGCACGAACACCTGTATCCTCGGTTCGCATTTCAGCAGTGACGTCCTCTTCTTCAAGAACCGCCTTAAATTGGCCATCAGCACTGGTGATGAATCGGATATCCATGTGTTCTGCTAGCATTGAAAGCCCACTTACATCATGGGTATCAACTTTACGGCGCGACGCAGCAATAGTCAGAAGACGGTATAGCGCTCCGCTATCAAGATAATTAAAGGATAGTGTGTCCGCGATCATCCTACTAACGGTGCCCTTACCTGAGCCACTTGGTCCATCAACGGTAATAATTTTAGTCATTCACAGTCTCAACATTAATAACCAACCCAACAGTTGCAGCGCAGTTAATAAAATCAGGGAAAGAGGTCGCTACATTATTGCAATCTTCAACAATAATTTCCCCCTGAGCTCGCAAACCCGCAATAGCAAAAGCCATAGCAATACGATGATCATGATGGCTGAGCACCCTCCCCGAGCCGATTGTTCCGCCAACGATACGTATTCCGTCGTCTGTTGCCACCGCATTTATTCCCAGAGTATTGAGCCCATCAGCCATACTCTGGATTCGATCGCTCTCCTTTACTCGCAACTCTTTAGCTCCAGTCAAGATAGTTTCTCCCTGAGCGCAGGCCGCCGCTATAAATATGGAAGGAAACTCATCAATCGCAAGTGGAACCTGACTTTCCGGTATTTCGATACCCTCTAATTTAGCATATTGGACCCTAATATCAGCGACCGGTTCACCACCAATTTCAATTTCATTGGTCAAACTGATTTGAGCTCCCATCTGGCGTAAAATGTTAATCACTCCAATGCGTGTAGGGTTAACTCCCACATGGTGTAATGTGATATCAGACCCGGGAGTGATGGACGCTGCCACCATAAAAAAAGCCGCTGATGAAATATCAGCGGGAACATCTATCCGTGCTGCCTCAAGTCTCCCACCACCAGATAATCGTGCAGCACTGTCAGACACACTGACAGGATAGCCAAAGCCTCTTAACATTCGTTCTGTATGGTCTCGAGTTGGGGCCGGTTCTGTGACTGAAGTTTCACCTTTGGCATACAGACCAGCAAGCAAAACACAAGATTTTACCTGTGCACTCGCCATTGGCATGACATAGTCAATTGCTTTTAGCTGCTGACCACCCTTAATTTTTAATGGGGGAGTTCCACCTTTGGCAGTATCAATAACCGCGCCCATTGATACTAATGGATCTGCAACTCGCCCCATGGGGCGCCCAGAAAGCGATGTATCTCCAGTCAGTTCAGTATCAAATGACTGGCCGGCTAAAAGCCCGCTTAAAAGCCGTATTGAAGTGCCTGAATTACCCATATATAACGGTTTTTCTGGCGATTTAAGTCCGTGAAGGCCAACGCCATGGATAACTAGACGTCCCTGCTCTGGCCCTTCTATTAAGACCCCCATATCTCGAAAGGCCTGAAGTGTCGCCAAGCTATCTTCCCCTTCCAAAAAACCTGTCACCTCAGTCATCCCCTCAGCCAAAGAACCCAGCATAATAGAGCGATGAGACATGGATTTATCCCCTGGCACACGCACAGTTCCCTGCGCTTTGCCTCCCGGAACTATATGGTAATTAATACGTTTATCTTTCATTGAGCCCTGCAAGGATTTGTCTTCAAGCAATTTACTAAAATGATTTCGTGCATCTCTTGCCTGTGTAAAAACATCCATCAAATACTGTTGGTCACCCCCGTCAATAGCTTTACGGAGAGTTTGAAAATTACCCATAACCTGATCAAGGATAGTTAAGATCGCTTCTCGATTAGCTAAGGCAATGTCACGCCACATCACCGGATCACTGGCCGCTATTCTAGTGAAATCTCTAAAACCACCAGCTGCATAACGGAATATTTCTCGGTTATCCCCCATTCCAGCCAATGTATCAACTAAGGAATACGCCAAGAAATGAGGCAAATGACTAGTAGCGGCCAATATACCATCATGCTCTTCTGTACTCATTTTTGACACAACAGCTCCGACATCAGTCCAAAGCCCTTCCACCAAGGACAAATGTTCGCTGCCTGTGGAGCTGTTGGGGGTTAAAATAACCCTGTGATTCTCAAATAAATTTCTATTTGCAGCGGTAACGCCACTTTTTTCTGAACCTGCAATAGGATGCCCTGGGATAAATTGACGTGGCAGCTCACCATAAATATCGTGAGCTGCTCGACAAACACTGCCTTTTACGCTGGCCACATCAGTCACGGTAACGTCATCTGCAAGAAGTCGTCGGCAATCTTTAAGGACTGCAGGAACAGTTAACGTTGGAACGCCAATCACAACTACATCGCTAGGACCTAACTCAGCAGCCACTTCATCTAAACTTTCTCTTGCCTCGTCTATAATCCCAGCTTCAAGTGCTAATTCAAGAGTGGAGGTACGCCGAGAAATGCCCACCACATGCTTCGCAAGGCCTCTTTGTCGAGCAGCAATAGCTAAACTAGAGCCAATAAGTCCTAAACCGATCACTACTAGACGGTTAATCTGAGGCGCAGACTCTTTAGCTCTCTTAGACATGAGTGTATTCAGCCGTTGTTTTCATCATTAAGGTTAGTTGGTTTCTGGGTTACAGAACCGCGCGTGGATAAGACCCCAGAACTTTTAAGTCAGCAACATCCACAGACAATTCCTCCAGAACCTTAGTAACTGCCTCATCCTCAATATGCCCGACAAAGTCTATAAAAAACACATAGGACCATTTGCTACTACGTGATGGCCGTGATTCCAGGCGAGTCATGTCTACGTTATGGCGCCGAAAAGGCTCCAAGAGATCGTGCAACGCACCAGGCTTATTACGCACAGATACGACAACTGAAGTGCGATCATCGCCACTCGGAGGTACTGATTCTCGACCGATAATCAAAAAGCGTGTGGAATTGTCAGGGCGATCTTCGATCTTCTCCCAAAGCTTTTCCAATTGGTATAGTTCACAGGACATATCCCCAGCAATCGCAGCAGAATTCCATTCGCCCTGCACCCTTTTAGCTGCTTCTGCATTACTACTGACAGCGACACGTTCAATATTAGGGTAATTGGAGTTCAACCATTGACGACATTGCGCAAGGGACTGTGCGTGCGAATAGACTCTAGTAATATTGTCATTGTTAGTATTTCCACCCACCATAAAATGATGATGGATACGTAGTTCCACTTCACCACAAATCTTTATTGATGAATCCATAAAACTATCAAGAGTATGACTAATGACACCTTCGGTAGAGTTTTCAACAGGAACGACACCGTAGTTACATGCCCCGGCAAGAACCTCCCTAAACACTTCATCAATAGCGGCCTTAGGTACACTAATGGCGCCATCACCAAAATGTTTGAGCGCTGCTTCCTGAGTAAAAGTCCCTTCAGGCCCAAGAAAAGCAACCTTGATCGGTTGCTCAAGGGCCAAGCAGGCAGACATAATTTGTCTAAACAATCTGGCCATATCCTCGTTGTCGATAGGCCCAGTGTTAGCTTCCATAATATGCCTCAACACTTGCGCTTCACGCTCTGGGCGATAATACGCAGCATCGCCAAGGCCTTTCTTAACCTGGGCGACCTGTTGGGCAAAATCTGCACGTTGACTGATGCTCTCCATAATTTGAACATCTAGCGCGTCAATCTTATCCCTGAGCACCAATAAGGGGTCTTTTTTTGTCATAATTCCCTATCTCACCACATCTAACCACTTACTCTTCTGAAGAGTTTGAGTCAGACGAGTCCTCAGATTCCTCAGAATCGATAAAATCATCATCCTCTGGCTCTGCTATCCTAGCCAAACTCACCAAATTCTCATTTTCCTTAAGCCGGATAATGCGCACACCTTGGGTATTTCGGCCTACAACAGAGACCTCATCCCCACGGGTTCTCACCATTGTACCCTGATCTGAAATCAACATAATTTCATCTCCAGTAAACAGTTGTGTCGCCCCAACTAGTGGGCCATTGCGCTCACTCGCCTGAATAGCGATCATCCCCTTACCACCACGACCCTTCGTGGGGAACTCACCAACCAGAGTACGCTTTCCAAAACCGTTTTCACAAACAGTCAGTAAGAACCCGTCCGTTTGAGGAATTACCATAGAGATGACTTTGTGCTCCTCCGGCAAACGCATACCGCGCACACCCTTAGACACACGACCCATAGCTCTAACGTCTGTTTCAGCAAAGCGCACAGCCTTTCCTTCGCTACTAAACAGCATAATATCCTGACTGCCATCAACAATCGCGGTGCCTACCAAATGATCGCCCTCGACTAAGTCAACGGCTCTAAGTCCAACACTTCGCGGACGTGAATACTGGTCCAATGATGTCTTTTTAACGGTGCCATTGGCTGTGGCCATTATCACAAATTGATCTTCGCTGTACTCGTCTACCGGTAATATCGAACTAATTCTTTCTCCTTCATCGAGAGGAAGTAAATTAACCACTGGACGTCCTCGGGAGTTCCTCCCGGCGATTGGAATTTGATAAACCTTGAGCCAATAGACCTTCCCAAGGTTGGTGAAGCAAAGAATTGTCGTATGAGTACTGGCCACCAGCAGATGCTCCACAAAGTCCTCATCTTTAACTGCCGTGGCAGACTTACCCATTCCGCCTCGCCGCTGAGCCTGATAGTCACTTAGAGGCTGGGTCTTTGCGTAGCCTCCGTGGGAGATGGTAACAACTCTATCTTCCTCGGTAATTAAATCTTCAATGGTAAGGTCATGCATTGACTCGATAATTTCGGTACGCCTCTCATCACCAAACTCTTCTACCACTGCTTCCAGTTCTTCACGGATAACCGACATCAAGCGATTAATATCGCCCAAAATATCCTGATAATCAGCGATCTCATCAAGCTTAACCGCAAATTCTTCGATAATTTTGTCATGCTCCATGCCCGTCAAACGATGCAATCGCAATTCAAGAATATCTTTAGCCTGCTCAGGTGATAAGAAATATTGCCCATCTCTTAGGCCAAACTGATCTTCAAGCCACTCTGGGCGAGCCGCCTCAGGACCTGCCCGGTCTAGCATTTTAACAACAGAACCAGGATCCCAACCTTTAGCTACAAGAGCTTCACGAGCATCAGCTGGGGTGGAAGACGTTTTAATCAAAGCGATAATTTCGTCGATATTCGCCAGCGCTATTGCAAAGCCTTCTAGGGTATGAGCACGCTCGCGAGCCTTTCGTAAAAGATATATGGTCCGGCGAGTGACTACCTCTCTACGATGACGCACAAAGGCCTCAAGCATCTGCTTGAGGTTGAGAATCTTAGGCTGACCGTCAACCAGAGCAACAACATTGATCCCAAACACGTTCTGCATCTGGGTCTGGGCGTATAGGTTATTGAGGACAACATCACCCGTTTCGCCTCGCTTAAGCTCAATAACAATACGCAAACCATCTTTATCCGACTCATCACGTAATTCTGAGATACCCTCAAGCTTTTTCTCTTTGACCAACTCCGCAATACGCTCAATTAACCGAGCCTTATTTAACTGATAAGGAATCTCGGTCACAATAATCGTCTCGCGGCGAGTTTTTTCATCAATTTCAATATCAGCCCGAGCACGCATATAAATTCGGCCGCGGCCTGTACGATAAGCCTCGATAATTCCAGCTCGGCCGTTAATAATTGCACCTGTGGGAAAATCTGGTCCTGGAATGTATTCCATTAACTCTTCGATGGTGATCTCTTCGTTGTCGATAAGAGCAAGACAACCCTTAACGACCTCAGCAAGATTATGAGGGGGGATATTAGTGGCCATGCCCACAGCAATACCAGACGAACCATTGACCAGCAAGGTCGGCACCCGAGTCGGCAAAACCACCGGAATCTGCTCAGTCTCATCATAATTCGGCGCAAAATCTACCGTGTCTTTTTCTAAATCTTCTAACAGAGCATGGGCGATCTTAGTCATGCGGATTTCGGTGTATCTCATCGCCGCGGCCCTGTCACCGTCAACCGAGCCAAAATTTCCCTGACCATCGACTAACATGTAACGTAATGAGAAAGGCTGCGCCATACGAACAATCGTTTCATAGACAGCAGAATCGCCATGAGGATGGTACTTACCAATCACGTCACCAACCACTCGAGCTGACTTTTTATAGGCTTTGTTCCAATCGTTACTAAGCTCATTCATTGCGAACAGAGCACGTCGATGCACC
>Ga0207964_1000047_pt1 | contig 46829 bp, 35 predicted proteins | sample Knorr_S23_td_250_FD_185608 | JGI IMG/M metagenome (GOLD analysis project Ga0207964, IMG submission 185608) | Marine microbial communities from Southern Atlantic Ocean transect - Knorr_S23_td_250_ad_251m_LV_A (SPAdes) (version 2) | ecosystem: Environmental > Aquatic > Marine > Oceanic | place...
ACCCATGGAGCGCCATCTTTGCGGGCAGTTATTTTAGCCACTGTTGCAGAAGTGTTGATGCCACTTTTGTTAGGATTTGCTACAAATTCTACTGCAGGATTGTCAACATTTTCAAAAACAGTCCATGTCCATGATGCTCCGTATCCATTTGGCTCAAAGTCAATAGGATAGTAAGGCGGAACATTCGTGTATTCCGTTTCTGTTATTTCTTCTTCTTCTCCAGCTACTGTTGGAGTGTCATTTTCACTACAAGAAATAGTGATATTTGAGATTAACAATGCAAAAAGTATTTTTTTAAGTAATTTCATGATTTCGGGGGGTGTTTGGTTTAGCCCCCGAATGTAAACCATTTTGTAAACATGGGCAAATCTTTTTAATTGCTTTCCGTTGTCTGTTTTACGCGTGGTGATGGTAATTAAATTAAGTGCCTTGGGGATAATTTTTTATTTAAAGTCTCTAAATCCTCACCAAAATAGTTCGACTTTACTAACTTAGACTCCAATTTCATCCAATTTAATGGTTATTGGGTTACCATTCAATATAAATTAACGGCGACGGTTGCGATTGGATCGGTTTCCACCTCCTTCAGAGCTCCTACGAATATTACTTGACGGGCGACTTCGTTTTTGACGACCTCCGCCTTGTTTTGGCGGCACCGTAGATGCATTAGGATCAGGTTCAAAGCCTTCAGTAATTTCTTTATTAAATCGTTGCTTTGTTAGTTTTTCAATAGCGGTTAAATAGGATGTTTCTTCTGCACAAACAAGCGATAGGGCAACTCCATTGGCTCCTGCCCTACCTGTTCGACCAATACGATGTACATAATCCTCTGAGATGTTTGGAAGTTCGTAATTTACCACATGTGGCAACAATGGAATATCCAAACCACGTGCAGCAATATCGGTGGCCACCAAAACTCTAATGTCGTTATTTTTAAAGCCCGCCAACGCTTTTTTTCGGGCTCCTTGACTTTTATTACCATGAATAGCCATTGCTGAAATACCTGCGCTTTCCAGTTTTTTGCAAAGTTTATTAGCGCCGTGTTTGGTTCGTGTAAAAACCAATACTTGTTGCCACTGACCATCGTCAATTAACTTAATAAGAAGGTTTGTTTTCTTCTCTTTGGCTACCCTATAAACCTGTTGTGAGATTGCTTCAACCGTGGTATTTTCAGGGGTGGCTTCAATAAACACTGGGAGTCGTAAAATGGTTTCCGCCAAACTCTTGATATCTCTCGAAAAGGTGGCCGAAAACATTAAGTTTTGACGTCTAGATGGAATCAATGACCTAATTTTATCAATATCACGTTTAAAGCCCATGTCTAACATACGGTCAGCTTCATCAAGTACAAAAATTTCAACTTTAGATAAGGACAAATGACCTTGATTTTCCAAATCGATTAATCGTCCTGGTGTTGCTACTAATACATCAACCCCATTACGGAGTTGTTTTATTTGTGGGTTTTGATTTACACCACCAAAAATAACAGCGGAGCGAAGGTCCAAAAACTTGCTATAATGTTTAACATTGGTATAGACTTGATCGGCCAACTCTCTTGTTGGGGTTAAGACCAACGACCGTATTGGTCGGCGACGAAGCAGTGGATTTTTAGATAAAATTTGAAGCATCGGCAGGGTAAATCCTGCTGTTTTTCCGGTTCCTGTTTGAGCAGAAGCCAATACATCAAGACCCTTAAGAATGGGTGGGATTGCTTTTTGTTGTATGGTGGAAGGTGTTTTGTAGCCCTGTAAACGGACAGCCTTAAGTAGGGCTTCAACAAGTCCTAAAGATTGAAATGTCATATTTTGTATTTTAAAATGACAATATACAATACGATAGGTCATTCTGAACTAGTGGGCAAAGATACATCTTATTTTTAACAAATCTTTCTTAAAACAGTTTGACTTCACGCCCTTTGCCTCCACGGTTAAGCGCAGTGAGACTGAAAGTACAGCTCACTGCAGGCAAGAGCAAAACCGAAGGTTAACCTCGGCGTCTCCACCTTCGCTCTCCGAAGCTTTAGATTAAAATCTAACGCAAATGACAAATCCTGGCCGCCTATTGGTAGACCAGGACTGTCATGAAAACCTTTCAAAGCAGAAACGAGGTTTTTATTTTCTACTAAAATTTAGTAGCGTGGTTTTTTATCTAAAAACGATAATTCAACCCAAACACAATATTCCTTCCTGTATTATAAATACCCTCATTCTTTAAACGTGACAAGTGATCTACATAAGATTTATCTGTCAGGTTATTAACCGAAACCGTCACTTTAAGGGGCTGTTTAAACAACCTAAATGTACTGCCAAATCCCATATGTAAAAGTGTATAAGGATTACTCTTGGTCTCAAATGCGCTCAATTTGTTTTGAGCAAATGTATGTTGAATTTTAGCATAGCCGTAAGCCTCCTCTAAAAAAGAATTTTCAATATCAAATTGTAAGAGTTGCTTGATGGTATTAGCTGGGATAAGCGGCAAATAAGTATTGTTATTGCCCTTTCCAACAACCGTCTCAAAACTAGATTTCAAATGTAACCAGTCTAAAGGATGGGGATGAACATGAAGACTCACTTCTCCTCCGTATAATCTGGCATCACTTTGTAAATATTCAAATTCAGGAATGTTATTCCGATTATTCCCAGTAGGTGAAAGATATATATAATTATTAATGTGATTATAAAACCCTCCTAGGTCAATTTCGATATGATCATTGATGTATTCAAACGACAAATCAGATTGTATATTTTGTTCTTCTTTTAAATTTACATCCCCTATTTCAAATCTGTTTGTTCCATGGTGTACACCATTTGAAGTGAGTTCCGCCAAATTTGGAGCCCTAAATCCAGAAGCCAAATTGAATCTTAAAATAGCATGTTCCAAGATTGATCTCTTTACTCCAAAGGATAAGTTATAACTAGAAAAGTTCTTGGTAGCTACATCTTTAATTTCAATATTCCTGTAACCTGCTCTAATTCCCAACTGAAGATCTGTAAATCCAAAATGAGCATCTGAAACCAGAAAAACCCCAAAATCTTTGGTTTGTGCATCAGGTACTAGAGTTTCTTCTCCAAAATTTGTATTCTTTTTTTGTTGTCCCTGAACTCCTGCAATAAGTTCGAATTTATTCCATTTAGGGAAATAATATTTAATGTCACAGCTGGCTGTTTGAAGTTTCATATGTAATGCAGCTTTATGCTCATCGTGATCATCGTCGTCATCATGCTCATCATGCTCATCGTGATCATCGTGCTCATCGTGTGCGTCTTCAAATTCCTTTCTTTCATTCTCACTCAATCCCAAAGTGACTTCTAGTCTTGACTGTTCAAAATGAACCTTAGATGATAGACTTAAAAATTGACTTGTAACTGATTGATAGGGTTCCTGAACAGATTTGGAAAGAGATTGATTACCAATTTCATGAGGAATTCCTAGTAATGATGTATTATAATTAAATCTCAATTCTGATTCGAGTTGTTTGTTTTGAAAGCCAACACCAAATTTATAGTCCTCTTCTTGAAATCTTGTATTGGTCACGCGGTATGACTTTGTTTTATAATCGGCGTGAGAGGTTGTAGATCCTCTAGCAAGAAATTTTAGCATTGTCCCACTCCATTTTGCACTTAAAGAAGAAGACTGCCCCTGTGTATTCGAAAAGTATCTCGTTTGCAGATCGCCCTCAAAAGCATTGTCAACAGCAAACCGCTCGTGATTTAAATATAGAACCCCGCCCATGGCATCACTACCATAAAGTAGCGATGCAGGACCTTTAATAAGCTCAACACTTTCAATACCTGAACCATTTACACCCAGTCCGTGCTCATCTCCAAATTGTTGATTTTCTAACCGAACACCTTGATTGTAAACCAAAACCCTATTTGAGCTAAGTCCTCTAATCACAGGCTTTCCAATTCCTAATCCGGTGGTAATTTGGGTAACTCCTTCTAATTCTGAAATCCCTTCCGAAAGAGTTAAAACACCTTGTTCAAGGTGTGTTTGGGTACTCATTTTATCGACCTTTACAATATTATCGCGTTGAAGTTTATGAAATGGTGTCGAAATAATAATCTCATCCATTTCTATAATTGATGGAACGAGTGTAATCATTAATTTGGGATCCGACAAGGGAGTCTTCAAAGAAATACTTTGGGTTTTAAACCCTGATTTTGAAAAAATAAGTGAGTGTGTGCCTTTGTCAATACCCTTTATAGTAAAAACGCCTTCGGAGTTAGTATATACGGTCTGACCAAGTGTTTCGATATGAACAAATACTTGTTCAATAGGATTCTTATTTTCATCTACAACAATACCTTTGATATTATTTTGTGAAAATAAAGACATACTGCATACAAGCAGTACAGATAAAAATTTTATTTGCATTTTAAATATATTCTTAAAGTTAATAAATCTCGTGTCTATGTCAAACTCGATTGAGGTGGACCCCTTAAAAGATTACTAACTAAATACTTATTTAAAATAAAAGGAGGATGGTATACATCCGTTTTAGTCGATATAGATAATGTAAGGAAAAGGGAATCATGATGAAAGTCATCATAATTATCAGATACACAAAAATCACATAATAAACAAAGGTCTGTTTTCTCGTGAAAGTGCCTTTCGTTTTCTGTACATGGTTTATAGTGGCTATGACCCTCGAAAGAATGAAGTAACTGAGATAAAGAGGGAGTCATTAACACTGCAACAAGGCAGACAGAAATGATATTTTTTAAAAAAGAAAACCTAATCATCAACGCTTTATATTTAGGCACAAAAATAGTTGTATTTTTTATAAAAATTGAAAATTATCCAAAAAAATGACTTCTATTCCCTTTAGCTCCACAATAAAAAACAATAATTGAACCCAAATACAATATTTCTTCCTGTATTATAAATACCTTATACTTTAAACATAACAAATGATTAGATTAATGTGTTAGGAAACTTCATTTTTTCACTGCTTAATGATTTTAAATGTACTGGTATTATTTGTATCGTCTATAGCTTTGAGAATGTAGGTCCCTACACCAAGATTATTCAGGTCCAGTTGGTTTTGTTGGGTAGTCAGTATTTTTTTGCCCAAGATATCAAACAACACTATTCGTTGTGGCATTTCGGAACTGATAAAGACCTTGTCGGCTGTAGGATTGGGATAAACTCGTACTTTTTCAAAATCAATACCAACAACTTCAATTTTCAAATTAGCTGATGCTGAACTGGCCGTTACCGCCTTGAAAGCCAATACCTCACTAAAGGAATAACTAAGCGTATTGTTAATCGTATCTACTATTGGGGTGTATGATGTCCAAGTGTTATCTTCACTTTGAAGTTCTAGCACCAAATTTGACTCATCTATATTGTTTAGTTCTTCGTCAGTATAACTGAAGTTTAAGGTTCCTGTAAAGCCCGAAAGAAGGGAAATTGTATTATAAACTCTAGAAATACTGCTGTTTCCATTTGAAGTTACAGGCGTAGCAGTACGAGACACTGTATTGGTACCTAAAATTTCATAAGTAACATCAGGCGCTATCTCTAATCCATCTAAAAAGATAGAACTACTCGGAGTAATCCCAATCGATGATCCTGAATTAATAGTTAAAACTTGACCAAAAATTATGGCTGGAAACGCCAAGAATGTAAAAACTAAATATTTCACATGTTTAAATTTCTTACTATTCATTTCATATTAAAGCGGTTATCGCAAATTTAAAAAAAAATAAATTGTTGTTTAGGAAAACAAAAGGCACCTCATAGATTTGCCGGGGTATGCAATAGTAAGCCACCACCAACGGACCTCCTATAAAAACCCCCACTCAAATGAGTTGTTTTTTTATTCTATTTTTTTGTACCTTATTCAGATAAACAAAAGATACAAGTGGAATCTCTACTATAACTTCGGAGTCTTTAAAAAAATTGCTAAAGAATAACTGTGAATTTTTATCTCAAATCACAAATAATGTAAAGACTGATCCCGATTTGAAAGCATATAGAGATAAATAACTAAAGTCCACGATGATTTATTGTTATAAAAATACGAATAAAACACGGTTGCTAACATTATAACTCAGAAAAAATGAACGACTTAACAAACAAAAAATGTGTCCCATGTCAAGGGGGAGTGCCCTCTCTTACTGAAGTAAAAATAAATAATTATCTTAGAAAAGTTAAAGAATGGTCTGTGATTGATAATCATCATTTGGAAAAATCATTCACATTTATAGATTTCAAATCATCTCTTTCTTTTGTCAATAAAGTAGGTGAATTAGCAGAACAGGAAAACCATCATCCTGATATCTGTTTCACTTGGGGAAAAGTAGTTATTACTATATGGACACATAAAATTAATGGAATACATGAGAATGACTTTATTTTAGCATCTAAGATTGATAAAATTAAATGAATAACTTAAAAAAAATATTGACCATTCCCCAACTTCGAAATGCAGATAATTATTCCATTAAAAAGAATTCGATTTCTTCATTGGAATTAATGGAAAATGCTGCATATTCTTTTGTGAAAGCATTTGAAAAAAAAGACATCGCATCCAAAAGAATAATGGTGGTCTGTGGAATAGGAAATAACGGGGGAGATGGACTTGCAGTATGTAGACTATTAAGAGACAAAGGTATTCCAGCTACTGCAGTACTTGTAAAATTTAAAAAAACGCTTTCAAAAGATTGCAGTTCGAACCAAAAAAAACTTAATGATCTCGTCTTTCTAAACTCAACATCCCGTCTGCCTGATTTTTCTAATATTGATATTATTATCGATGCAATATTTGGTTCTGGGCTTAATAAACCAGTGAAGGGTTTTGTTGCTAGAGTTATTAAAGCAATTAATAATTCCGGGAAAACAGTCTATTCAATAGATGTGCCTTCTGGTCTCTTATGTGATAATATTTCTAATTCTGAGTGTATTGTAAAATCTGATTTTGTTATCAGTTTTCAAAGACCAAAGTTGTCCTTTTTTTTTCCTGAAAACAGCAGCTATATAAAAAATTGGGAAATTGTAAATATTGGATTATGTGAAACTTTTATACAAAATCAAGAATCGGACAAATTTATACTTGATAAGAAGGTTTCAAAATTTGTAAAAATCAGGCAAAGACATTCTCACAAAGGAACTTATGGACACTCGCTTTTAATGGCAGGATCATACGGAAAGATGGGTGCTGCCATTTTATCCACTAAAGCCTGTTTAAGAAGTGGTGTAGGATTATTGACTACCTGTATCCCAAAATGCGGATATGAAATAATACAAATTTCTATACCAGAATCTATGTGTTTGACTGATAAAAACCCAAATATCCTAACAAAATTACCTGATATAAAACAATATGATTCTATTGGTATTGGTCCAGGTATAGGCAAGGACAGGTTAACAGTAAAATTACTGGGAAAGCTCCTTAAAAACAGCATACAACCTTTGGTATTAGATGCTGATGCTATAAATATAATTTCTGCTCATAATAAACTCGTAAAACTTCTTCCTAAAAACACTATTTTAACCCCACATATTAAAGAATTTGATAGACTCGTAGGAAAATCTCAAAACACGTTTGAGCGATTAAAAAAGCAAAAAGAATTTTCCCAAAAACACAGATGCATTGTTGTACTAAAAGATGCCTACACTTGTATTTCTTCTCTGGAAGGAAAACTTTTTTTTAATACTTCCGGCAATCAAGGTATGGCAACGGGTGGAAGTGGAGACGTATTAACAGGGATAATTACTGGGCTGCTTGCCCAAAAATACAAGCCCTTATATGCAGCTATAATTGCCGTATATTTTCATGGAAAAGCAGGAGATAAAGCCTTCAGGAACAAAGGCTACAATTCATTAATTGCTTCAGATATTATTGAGCATCTCAACATCAAAAACCGTTAACAAAATCTATTTGAGCGTAGCGAATTCTTTTTAACTATGGTTGTGGGTTCCGTCTTCATGAATGGATTCATTTATAATATGACTTTGAATTTTTTGGGGTAAAACAGGACAACTCTCAGGAACCAATTTTTTTCTATTCTTTGCAATGAGACTGTAAATCACATTTCCAACAAAAGGTGCTATTAGATACAAACACCTCATTAACACAAATCGTTTCTTTATTTTTGACAAGAGCCAAGTAACTGCATCAGCCTTGACCCTAGTGTATTTTTCTTTATTTTCTTTGTATTCTACAATAACTACAGAATCCAATTCAATTAAATCAGGATACTCATCGGTATGAGATTTATACATAAGCCCCTGTTGCTGACAAATACCTACTCGACTAGGCAAATCAAATTTTGAAAGATAATTTAAAAATCTGTTACACAACAAACAGTCTCCATCGTAAAAAATAACGATTTTATGATTGATCTTTTTAGATTTTACAAAAATTCCTTTTAAACTATTTAAAATTAATTTTATCTCATTTTTTAAGTTAAAGGGACTGTCACTAAATGGGCTAAAAAATAAGAATAACGCGACGATAAAAAGATGCAAGGTAAAATCAGGCCCAAAAATCATTAAAATAAACGCGTGTAATAAAATTAGCACCCCGCCCCATAACCTATGTAGTTTTGGTTTAAAAATAATATACACAGATAACAATTCAATAAAATAACCTATGATTAAAGCAACTGAAAAAAAATAAGATTGGTATTTCAAAACAAATGAACTGAAAAAATAATACGTGGTATTAAATGAAAAAATAGTGGTAGCTACATGTTGCGCCAAACTATCTGGAGACAATGCCGTTTTCATTCCATACATTTCTTGTGATACCAATCCAGAAAACTTATAGAGCCCGGAAAAAAAATAAATTAATAAAAATAGGGTCTGTACAGCAAAAAAAACTTTGAGGATCCCTATTTGTGAAGTATTGATATTTTTTTTACTAGGCACAAAAATGAGTAAAAAAGAAACGAACAACATCAAGTGCATATAATGGTCAATTCTGCCAAAAGAAAATATTAAAGAAATATATATATAAACGTTGACAAAAAGACACCTATTCTTACCAACAAATATCTTTCCCAAAATAAAAGACCTATAAAACTGAAAAGAAAAAAAGAAAAAAGAATCCATCTTACAGACATTTCCCAATCAAAAAAATGAATCCATCGAACACTCCAAACAGGATCAAATAAATGTTGAGACCCTACTAGGCTATTCCATTCTGGAAATTGAGAAAATTCACCAAAAGACTGAATTGACGTGATTAATACAAATAAATAAAAAATGTGCATTAAAAATTTAGCACGTTGAATCTTATCATTTTGTTGCGTATTGAGAAAAGACCGTCCATTAATAACCGTACTTTCCCAATATGTATTTATGATGGTTCTTATCATTTTAATTGTGAAATGATTTCAATATCATATTTTTCATACTTTACAGCTTCTACATAATCTCCTGACAATTTTACCAAAAAAATCGTTCGCCCTTTTTCCAATAAATGAGAATACTTTTTCAAATCAATCTTTCCCGACTCCTCATACTCTTTTAATATTTGGTGCAAACTCTTATAAAAATAATTTTTTATCTCTAACTTATTTAAATCTGAATTATTGTGAAATAAAAAATACGCATCGTCCTCTCCATAGTTAAATAATAAATCGTATTCTAAAAACTCACCCGGCACCCATGAAAACAAATTAAAAGAAAAAAACGGGAATATCTCTGTTGTACCTATTTTATTTACAAGCGTTTCTGCCCCTATTTTTCTTGCAAACGTCGGGAAAAGAGCAATCGTAAAATAAACACCTATAAAAACTGGCATTGCGTAGTGTACAAATCTTTCTTTCATCTCATAACGATAATTTTCTGAAGTTCCTTAATTTTTAATTAAATGTACTAAAAAAAATAGCTTTTAAAGTATATTTTTAAACAGTATTTAAAAAAAATGCCCCTGAATTTGTATCTTGCTTTTTTTTAATCAGCCCCTTGTGAAACAACTTGTCGTATCTGTAACCAACGATTTAACAACTGACCAACGTGTACATAAAATATGCACTACATTAAGCAAGGAGGGCTATCGTATTTTATTAATTGGAAGAGAATTAAAAACCAGTGTTCCGATAACGAGAGCATACAAAACCGCTCGAATGACTTTGCTTTTTAAAAAAGGATTTCTTTTTTATGCAGAGTACAACATTCGACTTTTTTTTAAACTGCTATTTATTAAAAAAGACATCCTCCTCGCAAATGATTTGGATACTTTATTAGCAAATTACCTCATTCATAAAATCTTTAAAACAAAACTTGTATACGACAGCCATGAATTATTTACTGAAGTTCCTGAACTAGTAAACAGGCCTAGGGTTCAAAATTTTTGGTTACAAATAGAAAAGTATATCCTTCCTAAATTAAAAAACGCTTATACGGTGTCTCCTTCAATTGCATCGCATTATAACAAAATATACAAAACGGATTTTAAAATTGTTATGAATACCCCTGCTAAAAGAAATGTAACCCCCATTTCTTTTCCTTTTGAAGTAAAAAACAATAAAATAATCATCTATCAAGGCGCTTTAAATAAAGGTCGTGGTCTTGAATTGATTATTGAAACTATGCAATACCTTAAAGGGGTTCTTTTTGTAATTATTGGGGGGGGTGATATTGTCGAAAATTTACGGGAAAAAGTACGCCTACTCGATCTAGAATCAAAAATTAAATTTTTAGGTAAAAAAACCCCTACAGAACTCCAAAATCTGACGCCACTAGCTGATATTGGCATAAGCCTTGAAGAAGATCTTGGCTTAAACTATAAATACGCATTGCCAAATAAAATTTTTGACTACATCCATGCAAAAGTTCCTATCCTGATATCCAATTTACCTGAAATGTCAAAAATTACAAAAAGACATACTATCGGAAAAACGGTAACAACCAGGGACCCTTATAAATTAGCAAAATTGATTGAAGACATCTTTGACAACCAGGAGCAATACAACACATGGTGCAAAAATTTAGAGAAAGCAGCCGAAGAATACACTTGGGAAAAGGAAAGCAAAAAACTAAAAAAAATTTATGCGAACCTACAATGATTCTAATTTATAGCAAACATATCACAAATCGATTAACTTACACTTTAAATGTAGTTTTTAAGCACCTTTTAAAGGTAGATTATCGTTTGGTTTCTCTCGAAGAATTTAGCACTTCCTCTCAAACTACTAAGATTAACTACAGTCCCCTAAAAATTGAAAATTGCATTTCAATATATCCGCATAAACTATTATTTGAAAAAGACATAAACGATCATAAAATTGAAATAGAATGGATTAATAAGAAGCCTTATTTTTTTAAAACATCCAAGAACAATCGTTTTAAATACGATCTCTTTGCTGCTATTTTTTATATGGTGAGCAGATACGAAGAATATCATGCGACAAATCTTGACTTTCACAACAGATTTGAGGCGGAACAGTCTTTGGCTTTTAAAAATGATTTTTTAGAAATCCCTGTTGTCAACCTATGGGCGCTAGAAATTAAAGACAGCATCCTCAAAAACAATTCAAGTTATGAATTTCCAAAAACCAACTACCGCTATTTAAATACCTTTGATATAGATATTGCCTATGCTTATAAAGGAAAAAGCAGTATTCGTCTTATTAGTAGCGCAATAAAGTCTCTTGTCACATTAAATATAAAAGAGTTGAAAAACCGATTTGCTTATTGGTTAAAAATAAACAAAGACCCTTATGATACTTACGACCTAATTGAAAAAGAACAAAAAAAACACCCTACTGAAAATTACTATTTCTTTTTATTAGGTGATTATGGCAAATACGATAAAAATTTGGCCCATACATCCAATACTTATAAAAAATTAATTCAACGTATTAGTCAAAAAAACAAGGTTGGAATACACCCTTCTTACCAATCTAATGACAATCCAAAAAAACTGAAAACCGAAATAAAGCGACTTCAAAATATCATCGCTGAAACAATCACACATAGCAGACAACATTTCTTAAAACTAAGCCTCCCTAATACATACGAACAATTAATTTCATCTGGTATAAAACACGACTTTTCTATGGGTTTTGCATCAAAAATTGGATTTAGAGCAGGAATATGTTCTCCCTACCCTTTTTTTAATATTGCGAAAGACCTCGAATATGATTTAATGATTACACCTTTTCAGATTATGGATGGAACGTTAAATCATTACTTAAAATTAAACCCTAAAGAAGCTATTGAAAAAATCAAAACAATCGTACTCGAAGTTAAAAATGTAAATGGTACTTTTGTTTCTTTATGGCACAATTCATCGCTTGAAGAATCTTTTGAATGGAAAAACTGGACCCCTGTGTATAAAACGCTGGTTGAAATGGCAAAAGGCAAATAAGATGGTTTGGTAATAAGCTTTTCAGTAAACAGGATTAAATCATGATCTCAATTTGTATTCCTATCTATAACTTTAATATAAGCTCTTTAATCAATGACTTAACAAGTCAAGTCAACAACCTTGATGTTCCTTGTGAAATAATCCTTATTGATGACTGTTCTCTAAAAATTTATCAAGAAAAAAACCAGATAACAAACGAAAAAATAAGATACGTTCTGTTAAATAAAAATATTGGCAGGGCTAAGATTCGGAACCTCTTTCTAAAGTACGCAAAATACGAGAACTTAATTTTTCTAGACTGTGACTCTCTAATTATTGATCAAAACTTTATTAACAATTACCTCGATGTAATTAAAGAAAACAAATACGATGTAATTTGTGGAGGAAGAATCTATGACAAAAAAAAACCTCCTAATAATCAACTTTTAAGTTGGAAATACGGCCTATACAGAGAAAGTAAAATGACCCATTCTTCTGCAAAAAAAATCAACAAAGCGTTTATGACTAACAATTTTGCAATCACCAAAAAGACGCTAGAAGAAGTCTGTTTTGATGAAAGCATCACCAAATACGGTCATGAAGATACTTTATTCGGTTTCATGCTTAAGAAAAATAACAAAACCATAAAGTATGTAAACAACCCTGTATTAAATGGCAATATTGAAACTAATTCTAATTTTTTATCAAATACCGAAAGAGGAATTCAAAACTTGAGCGATATCTTAGAAAAAAACAATTACGATCCCGATTTTATTAAATATGTAAAAATCTTAACGTTTTACAACAAATTAAAATTGTGTAGAATGTCAAACGTATATAATGTGTTTTTTTATTTATCAAAACCGCTCTTAAAATCAATGCTAATCAGTGGATTTTTTGCAAGCCTCTTTATTTTTGATATATACAAATTAGGGGTTCTTGTACAACTACAAAAAAACAAAAAACAGTAAGAAAACATATCGGCTCAAAATTTAATAAGCCTATTTCACCTCAAACAACTTGCCTCCTTCACATTTTAATGTTCTTTGTGGAAATTTCAAAATCAAGCCATAGTCGTGAGTTGCCATTAAGATTGATTTTCCTCCCTCGTGTATCTCCTCAAGAACTCGCATAACCTCTAAGGAGGTTTTAGGATCGAGATTTCCTGTAGGCTCATCTGCTAATATCAATTCTGGATCATTCAGCAAAGCCCTTGCTATAGCGACTCGTTGTTGTTCTCCTCCAGACAGCTGAAAAGGCATTTTAAAACCCTTGGTCTTAAGACCTACTTTTTCGAGAACCTCAACAATTTTAGCTTCTATCTTCTTTGATTCTTTCCAGCCTGTTGCCTTTAAAACAAATTTTAAATTTTCAAAAACGGTACGATCATTTAACAACTTAAAATCTTGAAAAACAATCCCTATTTTCCTTCTTAAAAAAGGAATTTCTCTATCTCTCAATTTATTGAGGTTAAAATCGACAATTTCACCATTTCCTTGTTTCAACTGTAAATCACCATACAAGGTTTTCATCAAACTACTCTTTCCACTTCCTGTCTTTCCTATAAGATATATAAAATCACCTTTAACAACTTCTAAATTCACATCAGACAAAACCAGATTATTTTCTTGAAAAATACTGACATTCTCTAATTTAAGTATTGAGCTTTGCATAAGCGAAATTTTGTTTTACAAACTTATTGATTTCATAAAGAACTTACAATAAAAACACAAAACCAAATTAAAGGTTCATTTTCTCTAAAATACCTCTCTTTACTATTTTAAATAAATTTCTAAAGATGTCCCTTGTTAACAATCAAGCACAAAAAAACTGTATTCATATAAGATTATTATTTATTTTTGAACAACTTAAAAAACACGCTCTTAATGCATATGCCTAAGCTTGTATTCTCCATCCTTGCAATCTTCTTTTGTTCACTGACAAATGCTCAAAAAACTGCACTACACGCCCATCCACATAGCGAATACTTTCGAGGAGTCAATTTGTATAAGCAAGGAATGTACGAGTTAGCAAGTGTTTATTTTAAAAAATCATTAGAAGACAAGGACCTCTCTTTAAACTTAGAAGAAAAATGTCACTATTACCTATCTTTAAACGCTGTAAAACTGAATAAAAAAAATGGAAACTCCCTAGCACTCAATTTTGAAAAGAACTACCCAAACAGCAACCTAAAAAACAAATTATTTCTAGAGATTGGAGATCACTATTACAAAACAGAAAAAGCGACAAGTTCTCTAGAATGGTATCAAAAAGTATCTTTAATATACATCACCCCCCAGCAAAAAGAAATTTACACGTTTAAATTGGCTTATTCCCTTTTTTTAAACAAAAAATACCCAGAGGCAAAACAGTATTTTTTAAGCTTAATAAATAGCCCAAACTACGCTTCTGAAGCGATTTACTTCTACGGGTATATTTCTTATGTCCAAGAAGATTATAAAACATCTCAAGACTATTTTAAAAAGATTGAGACAAACGAAAAGTATCATAAAGAGATTTCTTATTACCTAACACATATATTCTTTAAACAGAAAAGACACAGTGCTGTTATAAAAAAAGGAACCAAATTATTAAAAATCTGCAGCGAAGATCAAATTCCTGAAATTTCAAAAATGATTGGAGAAAGTTATGTCTCCTTAAAAAAATACGCAGAAGCCATTCCTTATTTAAAAAAATATAAGGGTCCTAAAAATCTTTTAAGAACCCATGACCATTATTCATTAGGATATGCCTATTTCAAAATAAATGATTTTGAGAATGCCATTCTCACATTTAACAAATGTGAGAAAAATAAAGACAGCATTGCCCAAAGCGCCTATTATTACCTAGCTGCTTCATATTTAAGATCAGAGCAAAAGAGCGAAGCCTTACACGCTTTTAAAAACTGTTCTGAAATGGATTTTAATCAAAACATCAAAGAAGATGCTTGGTTCAATTATGTAAAATTAAGTTATGAAATTGGCAACCCTTATAAAAATACTGCTGAAGTATTACAAGATTTTGTAAAAACCCATCCGAATTCTTCAAAAGCAAATGAAATTAATAAGCTAATTGTAAACTCTTATATGGATTCAAAAGAATACGAAGGAGCATTAGCGTATTATTCAAAACAACAAATCCCAAAAGACAAAATCTTTCAACAAGCTACTTTATACAGAGCCCTGCAATTATTTAAGGAATCTCGCTATCGAGAATCATTAAATTATTTAAAGAGCGCAAGCAATCAAATTTATGATGCAAAAATACAGGCTATTGCTACCTATTGGAAAGCAGAAACTTTTTATAAAAAACACAACTTTAAAAAAGCACTGGTCAATTTTAAACATTTTTTTAAACAAGAGGCAGCAAAAAATACCTTAGAATACAAAAACATCAATTATGCCGCAGGTTACACCTACTTTAAGCTAAAACAATATGATAAAGCAAAAGAAAACTTTGAAGTTTTTGTAAAAAAAGAAACCACTGACAAACTTAAAGTAAACGATAGTTATACTCGAATAGGAGACTGTAATTTTATTTCAAAAAAATATTGGGCTGCCATAGAAGCCTACAACAAGGTCATCAAAACAAAAGGTATTGACGATGATTACGCACAATACCAAAAAGCGATCAGCTATGGATTTATAAATAGAAATCATCAAAAGATAAAAAATCTTTTATCTTTTTCAAAAAACCATCCCCAGTCTTCTTATAGAGATGATGCTTTATACGAACTCGGCAATGCTTATATAAATGCCAAAAGACATCCTAAAGCTATTCATACTTTTGATGAATTAATTCGCAATCATAAACAAAGCGTGTACATTCCGAAAGCCCTTTTAAAGCAAGGGTTACTGTATTTTAATAACGGTGATTCCGAAGCATCTATAAAAAAATACAAATACATCGTAAAAACCTATCCAAAATTAGAGGAAGCACAACAGGCAATATCTAACGCCAGACAAGTATATATAAATATCGATCAAGTAGACGAATACGCCCATTGGGTTAAAGATATTAACTATAGCAACATTACAAATGCCGATTTGGACAATACAATGTTTGAAGCTGCCGAAAATAAATATTTAAAAAATAACTTTAACCAAGCCATTACAAGCTTAAAGAAATACCTCACAAATTTTCCAGAGGGATTACACGTTTTAAAAGCAAATTTTTACAGTGCTGAGGCGAACTTCAACATAAAAAAGGTAAAAAAAGCAAGCACACATTATCAATTTATCATTAGCCAAAGCACCAACGACTTCACTGAACAATCACTAGTGCGTCTATCACAGATATACCTAGAACAAAATTTATGGACAGAAGCAAGTTCCATTTTAAAAAGACTTGAAAAAGAAGCCAACTTTCCCCAAAATATTATTTTTGCACAAAGCAACCTGATGAAAGGACTCTATAAAAAAGAGGCTTGCGAAGAAACAATAATATACGCTGAAAAAGTAGTCAAAAACAAAAAGACAAGCAAAGAAATAAAATCAGATGCATACACCTATATAGGTCGTTCTGCCATAAAAATAAATCATTTAAAAAAAGCTCAAAAAGCCTATGCAGAAGTTTTAAAAATTGCATCAGGTGTTTTAAAAGCAGAAGCTTTGTATTACGATGCTTATTTTAAACACCTCGACAAAAAACACAAAGCGTCAAACGAAGAAATTCAAAAATTAACATCAAACTTTGCCTCCTATAAACACTGGGGAATAAAAGGCTTAATTTTAATGGCGAAAAACAACCATGAATTAAATGATTCTTTTCAGGCAACCTATATCTTAGAAAGTATTATAAAAAATTATGGACACCATGAAGATCTCGTAAAAGAAGCGCAAACTATTTTAAAAAATATCAATTCAAAAAATGGTCAAACAATACATTAAACGTTAAAAGATTTTTAGTTTTAAAACAGACGATTTAAAAATATAAGTATCTATAATTATGAAACAAATTTTAATTGCTCTTTGTCTAATTTCGGGAATCACAAGGGTTTGTGCACAACAAAAAAAAGACGGCATCGATACAGAAGTCATTAATGTAATCAGCTCTTATATCCCTGCTATTTCTGATGCTTTTAAAACAACAGATCAACCACTTATTAAACCTCATAAAAGTAAAAAAAACCTACATTATAAAATAAACGCTCATTTTATTGAATCTACTTTTATACCGACAATTGGCACATTCAAATCTATAACCGTTCCAAAAGAAGAAGAACGTTTTCAAAATCTATTAAAAGTGGGCTATGGAAATTATAATACCCCTTTTTTAGAAAGCTTTTTACAAAAACAAATAAAAGAACACGCTTTTTCTTTCTTTCTTTACAACAAAGCTTCTAATAATGAGAAAACAAACAATTTGAAATTAGATAACAACTATCTAAATACTAAAATTGACCTTAGATATAGAAATACACAAAAAGATTACAGTTGGGAAACAGCGATTGGTTATCACAGAGACCTTTACAATTGGTACGGGTTACCTTTCATTTCTAAAGACAACATCTCTAAATACAATACGCTGATTAACAGTATTGAAGAGGAACAGATTTACAATACTTTTACATTAGAAGGTGTTTTAAACTCAAAAAAAGGACCATTCAAAAGGACCCGTGCTGTAATAAACACTTTTTCTGATCAATTTGACAGCAAAGAAACAGAGATAAACCTACATTCTCAATTCGAGTTCTCAATGCTGGACAAAAAAATAAAAACCGATCTAAACCTTGATATTTTAAGTGGGGAATTTAAAAAATCGTTTCGTACAGAAGACAAAATAAAATACCAATTCCTAAACTTTGGAACAAAAGCCTTCTATCCGAGTATTCAAGAGGATGGATTCTCGATAAATATTGCTACAAAAATCTTGTTCAATACTGATATGTACAACAATAACAGTAAGTTATATCTATACCCAGATATTCTTTTAAATTATGAGCTTATAAAAGACAAACAATCTGTATATGGGGGATTGAATGGTGATTTAAAACAACATAGCTACAGAGAATTTGCAAATCTGAATCCGTATATTTCTCCAACACTTGAAATAAAACCTACAAACAATTTACTAAATATTTTTGCAGGTTTAAAAGGAAGTCTAACTAGCAGTATCTACTATGATTTAAAAGCTACTTATCACATAGAAAAAGACAAAGCTTTGTTTAAACAAAACGAAAATCTAGCACAAAGTCTGACGCCTGTAAACCATGGATACGAAGCTGGAAACTCTTTTTACACCCTATACGATACTGTAAAAACACTTGCTTTATATGCCGCCGTACATAAAGAATTGTCAGAAAACCTCTCAACTGGAGCTTCTATCACAATCAATTCGTACCATTTAAATTTTGAAACTGAAGCGTGGAATTTACCTTCCTTTACATCGAAATTATTTGCAAACTACACTTATAAAAAGTGGGCTAGCAATGCCCAATTATTCTTGGTTGGCCAACGTAAAGATGCCGATTTTAATTCAAAACAAATCATCGATCTAAAAGCCTATGCCGATTTAAATTTAGATGTAGCCTACAAATTCAATCCTAAATGGAGTGGGTTTTTAGAAATAAACAACCTTTTTGGGAAGCACTATCAACGTTTTTCAAATTTTGAGGTACAAGGTACCCAAGTACTACTTGGTTTTAATTACACATTTAATTTATAAAGCTTTAGAGATAAACAGCCCCTGTTTAAGATCCTTTATTCAACCTAAAATACTCGTAGTAAAATCTTCAATTGCATCGGCACCTCTTTCATCTAAAAAATTAATAAAGGCTGATCCAATAATCGCTCCCTGCATGTATTTACAAGCCGTTTTAAAAGTAGTCTTATTTGAAATCCCAAAACCGACAATTAAAGGACTCTTTAAATTCATAGACTTAATTCTTTTAAAATAAGTAATCTGTTCTGGTGAAATTTCTCCCTTTGCCCCTGTAATTGATGAAGAAGCTACCACATATATAAAAGCATCCGTCATGGCGTCAATTTGACGAATTCTTTGATCAGAAGTCTGTGGTGTAATTAGAAAAACATTTGAAATGCCATAACTCGCAAAAAGCACTTTATAATGATTTTGATATTCTATCATTGGCAAATCTGGTAAAATAACCGTCTCGATTCCACATTCTTTACAGCGCTTACAAAACTTATGCTCACCATATTTTAAGACCTGATTTAAATAGCCCATCAATACCAAGGGTGTTGAAATATCGTCTTTAAGAGCTTCTAATTGGTCAAAAATAACATCTAAATTAATACCATTATTTAAAGCCACTGAACTGCTGTATTGTATCGTCGTTCCGTCTGCCAATGGATCTGAAAAAGGCAGTCCTACTTCAATAAAATCAATTCCCTCAACAGCATCTAAACTTTTTATAATCGTACCTGTATCATTTAACTTCGGAAATCCTGCAGAAAAAAACACAGAACATAAATTATTTTTTTTCGTTTTTAAAATCGTTCCCAATGAACTCATCTCTTTATTCTTTTTTTATATTATCAATTAGTGCTCCTTTATCTTCTATTTTTATTTACGAATCACCAATTTTTTAGAAGTTTTTTTAATACCATCGTCAAAAGTAACGATATAAATTCCAGCTGAAAATTCACTAATGTCTACGGTAGAAGCCCCTTCAGACAGCTCTAAATTTAAAATTTCCAGACCTGTCAAAGAAAATAATCGCACTTTTAATCTGGAATTTGAGTTTACAAAAGTAAGATTTTTTATTGCAGGATTCGGGTACATTAAAAGGGACTTGTCTTGAATCTCATCTAACCCCAAGTCAAAAGATGTTGTATTTTCATAAAAAGAAAATGTACCATCCCCTTTTCCAATAAAAACATCCATATCAAGATCTGCATCAATGTCTGCAAAAATTGGAATGGGATACAACTCATTAAAAGACTCCAAAGGATTCTCATCTCCTATTTGGTCTTCAAATGCTGGAATTAAATCGGTTCCTTCGTTCCTATAAAAAGAAATCCCCACACTGTCTTGAATATCGTAATCTATCCAACCTATAAATACGTCAAAATCATCATCCAAATCAATATCTACAAAGGAAGGATAAAAAGTGCGATTTCCTGTATGGGTTAAAGCTCCTAAAGGATTTAGATTCATTGTCTGCTCCTCAAAGACAGGAGAACTTAGTGTCCCTGTATTTTTATAATACGCAATATGGTTAGTAGCTCCTATAAAAGCATCTAAAGTACCATTATTGTCTAAATCTACAAATGATGGGAACGATTTTGAACCCACATCAATACCATCAAAAGGATTATCAGAACCTATCATTTCTTCAAATATATTTGGATTTTCTTGGGTCCCTATATTTTTATAATAACGAACCGTCCCTTCAACATTCCCTGTAAAAAGATCAAAATCACCATCATTATCAATATCAACAGCCATAGACGTAATTCCCGAGCCAACATCTACCCCTTCTAAAGGATTATCAATCCCCGTTCTTTGGGTAAACTCAATTGTTTGACTATGTACAAATACTGTAAAAAATAAACAGAGAAAAGCCGTTAGAACCCTTCTTATAAGATAAGATTCTCGGTACTTTACAACTATGTTATTTCCTACTGACATCTGGCGGGGGCTTTATTCTAAAAAAATACAAACATCACTTAATGTCCCTAATTATCACTTTATTAACAACAGTAACAACGATTGAGACCTGTCACAATTACGACATGCAAAGATACATCTTTTTAATCTTTGACTAAAACGTTAATTATCACAAAATTATATTTCGAACACTCTTTAGAGCAGTCTTAACAATTACTCTTTTAAATGAGTAATATAAGTCTCTAAATCTTTGTCACCCCTCCCCGACAAATTAACCACAATAACCTGTCCTTTTTTAATATTCATTTTATCTAAAGCAGCCAAGGCATGTGCTGTTTCCAGAGCTGGAATAATCCCTTCTGTTTTCGATAATTCATACCCTGCGTTTAAAGCCTCTTGATCCGTTGCATTTAAAAACACGGCTCTTTTTGACTCGTACAAATAAGCATGTAAAGGCCCTACACCCGGATAATCCAGTCCTGCTGAAATAGAATAGGGTTCTATAATTTGACCATAAGCATCTTGCATTAAAATGGTTTTACTGCCATGAATAACGCCCACCTCTCCCAACTGAGAAGTTGCAGCGCTTTTGCCACTATGAACCCCTAAACCTGCAGCTTCAACGGCAACCAATTCAACACACTCCTCTTCTAAATAATGATAAAAAGCCCCTGCTGCGTTACTACCACCTCCTACACAAGCCACCACGACATCTGGATTTTCATTTCCTGTTTGTTCTAATAATTGCTGCTTAATCTCTTTACTTATGATAGCCTGTAAACGCGCTACCATATCTGGATAAGGATGTGGACCTACAACAGAACCTATTAAATAATAAGTATCTTCTGGATTTCCGATCCAATCTCTTATGGCCTCATTCGTGGCATCTTTTAAAGTTTTGCTCCCGCTTTTTGCAGAAACCACTTTAGCTCCTAACATTTTCATACGAGCCACATTTGGCGCTTGACGTTTAATATCAATTTCGCCCATAAAAACAATACATTCTAGGTCCATCAATGCACAAACTGTAGCAGTGGCAACTCCATGCTGACCCGCACCTGTTTCTGCAATAATTCTCTTTTTACCCAAATGCTTTGCCACCAATATTTGCCCAATCGTATTGTTTACCTTATGCGCACCTGTATGACACAAATCTTCTCTCTTTAAATAAATGGAAGCCTTGTATTTTTTTGATAAACCTTTTGCCAAATACAAGGGTGTAGGTCTTCCTACATATTGATTTAACAAATAAGTATATTCTTTCTGAAAATCTTCAGAATAGATAATTTCTAAATACCTACTTTCCAATTCATTGACATTTGGATATAACAATTCAGGGATAAATGCTCCTCCGAACTGTCCGTAATACCCTTCTTTTGTTGGTTGAAACTTTGGCTCCATAATATAATTTTTAATTGTCTTTACTTGAAAGACAGACTTATCTGATTTTATTAAAAAATTCTTTTAACAATTCCACATCCTTTAATGCAGGTTTATTTTCAAATCTACTGTTTATATCTATCGCATACAGCGGCAAATCCATTTCCATGAGTTCTTTTAGCGATGCTATTTCTTCTGGACCGATTCCCCCACTCAAAATAAGGGGCACTTCAGAAGGATAAGCCTGTAACAACTTCCAATTAAAGATAATTCCATTTCCGCCAGGATATTTTCCTTTGGTATCAAACAAAAAATAATCTACCTCCTTTTCATAAGGTGTCAAACGTGAAAAATCAAAATCATTCTTTACAGAAAACACTTTAAATACTTCTACTCCCAAGGCTTTTATTTGCCTGCAAAATAGCGGTGATTCCCTTCCGTGCAATTGAACAGCCTTAAAACCATATTCACGAATCTTATCTCGAATAATTTCAAAGGAAGCGTCTACAAAAACGCCCGTTTTTTTAATGGCAGCATCTATTTCCGGCATCGGTCCTGAAAAATTACGAGCCGATTGATCAAAGAAAATAAACCCCATATAATCTGGACATAAAGCAGCCACTTCCTGAATGTTTTCAGGATATTTCATTCCACAAACTTTTATCTTTATTTTCATTTTTTACGATTCGTTTCAGCGTATTTGATCAATAAATTGACGACAAGCCCTACCTGGATTTTCAGTTTTCATAAAATTTTCTCCTATCAAAAAACCTTGAAAGCCATACTCCTTTAAGCCTGAGATAATTCTCGGATCACTAATACCACTTTCAGAAACTTTTACACAACTTTTTGGTATCTGAGCTGCCAAATTAATAGAGTGCTCAAGATCAACTTCAAAAGTTTTTAAATTTCTATTATTAATTCCAATAATCTTACCCTCTATATCTGAAATCTTATCTAACTCCTCTTTAGTATGTATTTCATACAACACACTCAATCCTAATTCTGTAGCGAGTTTTCCATAATTTTTTAGTTCTTCTTTTGTCAAACAGGTAGCAATTAACAAAACAGCATCTGCACCGATGGCCTTTGCTTCAACAATTTGAAAAGCATCCACTATAAAATCTTTTCGTAGAATAGGTCTTACCGTATTAATTGTTCTTGCCGTCATCAAATCAACCATAGAGCCTCCAAAATAACGCATATCTGTTAAGATTGATTGAGCCGCAACATTCGCATCTAAATACCCTTGTGTTACCTCTTGAATGGTAGCTTTATCATTGATAATTCCTTTAGAAGGCGATTGTCTTTTATACTCTGCTATAATTCCAGTAGACCCTTTTTCAAGCAAGGCCTCTTTTAAAGAGAGTGGCGTCCTATTAAAAACAGGGCTCTTGACTAATTTCTCTAAAGATACTTCCGATTTTATCTTTGCTACTTCTCGTTTTTTAAACGCGACTATTTGTTCTAAAATATCAGACATTTTATTTCTTCTTACAATGATTATTCTACAATTAACTCCAAACTTCGTTTTGCTTTTAATCCAAAAAGAGATTCTTTTGCTTGTTCAAAAGCAGTTTCAAAACTCTTGGTCGAATCCATTGTCTTTAAAGCAAAAGCAGCATTACTAAGCACTACATTATTCTGTGCTTCTGTTCCAGATCCATTTAAAATATTTTCAAATATCTTAGCTGCTTCAGGGACAGAATTACCTCCAAATATTTCTGATGGTGCAATGGTTTTTAACCCTAAATCAGAAGGCTGTATGGTTTGTTCTGATGCTTTTGTAAAAAGCTTAAACGGTCCGGTTAATGAAATTTCATCGTAACCATCTAAGGCGTACAAAACACCATAATTCAGATCTGTACCTTGCAATAAATAATTATAGGTTCTCGCAACTTCTAAGTTAAAAACACCGACCAATTGATTTTGAGGTTGACTTGGATTGACCAAAGGTCCTAACATATTAAAAAAGGTCTTCATTCCTAATTCTTTCCTAACAGGCCCTACTGCTTTCATTGCCGGATGAAACAAAGGCGCGTGTAAAAAACAAATATTCGCTTTTTCTAATTGTCTTTTTAACAATACTTCATCATTCGTAAATTGATAGCCCAAGTATTCTAACATATTTGAGGAACCTGAGGCTGAAGAAACACTATAATTTCCGTGTTTTGCAACTTTATTTCCTGTACCTGCCACAACAAAAGAGGTTAGCGTTGAAATATTAAACGTGTTTTTTTCATCACCACCCGTACCACACAGATCAATCGTATTAAAATCTGACAAATCTACTTTTACAGCTAACTCCAATAAAGCTTCTCTGAAGCCCGACAATTCTGCTACCGTAATTGGTCGCATCATAAATACCGTCATAAATGCTGCCATATGTGCCGCATTATACTTTTCTGATGCAATGTCTACCAACACTTGTTTTGCCTCATCTTTAGACAAACTTTGATGTTCAAATAAATTGGCTAATATTTTTTTCATTTTAATAATTCTTAAAGATTTACCCTATCATTTAAAACGTTATACTGTCGATAAAATTACGTACTATTTTTTCTCCCAATGGTGTTAAAATAGATTCTGGATGAAACTGCACCGCACTTATATTGTATTTCTTATGAGCCAATGCCATGACCCCTCCTTGATCATCAATCGCAGTTATTTTCAATTCCTCTGGAAAATTCTCTTCAGAAGCAATCCATGAATGATACCTCGCAGCCTCAAATTTCTTAGGCAACCCTTGAAATATCAATGCGTCTTTATCAATCACCTCCATCGTGGTTGCAACACCGTGATAAACCTTGTCCATATTAATAATAGAACCTCCGAATACCTCTGTAATAGCCTGAAGACCAAGACATACTGCAAAAATTGGTTTGGTGACCGCATACGTCCTGATGACTTCTTTTAAAATTCCTGCCTCCTCTGGAATACCTGGACCAGGGGAGAGCATAATTAAATCATAATCCCCTACATCTTTAATCGAAATCTTATCATTTCTATACACATCTGGAAATATTCCTGTAATTTCTTCTACCATATGAACTAAATTATAGGTAAATGAATCGTAATTATCGATGATTAATATTTTCATTTTTTGTGATTTTTGTTTACTCATAGTTTCTCTATAATTACTACCTCATTATATGTTTTCAGCTAAAATCAATGCCTTTTTTAAAGCTGCTAATTTGTTATTTACTTCTTGTAACTCTTTTTCTACATCTGAATCAATCACAATTCCCGCTCCAGCTTGTGAGTACAATACATTATTTTTACTTACGAAAGAACGAATGGCAATCGCTAAATTTACAGAGCCATCCAAACCAATAACCCCCAATGCCCCTCCGTAAAAGCCTCTCTTTTGATTTTCATAATGATCGATCAATTGCATCGCTTTATATTTTGGTGCGCCACTCAATGTCCCTGCAGGAAAGGTGTCTCCAACAATTTCAATAGGATTTCCTTTGATATCTCCTTGTACAGTAGAAACCAAATGAATAACATGGCTGAAATATTGAACCTCTTTAAAAACCTCAACTACTACGTGATCTGCGTGTTTACTCAAATCATTCCGGGCCAAATCGACCAACATAACGTGTTCTGCATTTTCTTTCTTATCTGCTGACAATTTTTTTCCTAATTTAATATCTTCAGTCATATCACCTGTTCTTCTGAAAGTACCCGCAATCGGATTGATAATTGCCTTGCCCTTGCCAACTTTTATTTGTGCCTCAGGTGAAGATCCCATCAATTTAAAGCTGCCATAATCAAAATAAAATAAATATGGCGATGGGTTTATAGAACGCAAAGCCCTGTAAACATTAAACTCATCTCCTTTAAACGATTGTTGAAATTGACGTGACAAAACAATTTGAAAAACATCCCCCCGTTTACAATGCGCTTTTCCCTTTCTTACATATTCTTTGAATTCCTCATCTGTACAATTAGATGATTCTGCTCCTTCAAAAGAAAATTCTTGGGTCGTATAGGCTTTTGAATTGACAATGGTCTCGATTTCTGACAAGCGAGAATTCTCGTTTTCTGCTAAATTTTCAATCAAGATCATTTCATCATTAAAATGATTGATCACAATGATAAACCTAAAAAAACTGTACTGCATAAGAGGAATTGACGAAGGAGCTTCTTTTGCTTTCAATTCAATATTTTCAAAATACTGTACGCCGTCATAGGTTGTATACCCATACAAGCCGTTAAAACTTTTAATGGACGAATCACAATCTAACTCGATACTATGGGTGTATTCTTGAAAGACCTTATAAAAATTGGTTCCCTCTAACTTTTGAGTATCGAGTTGTTTTTCACGATCAGAAAAAGACAAATGATGATTTTCTGCCTTAATAGTCAAAATAGGCTCTATACAGATAAAAGAAAAACTCTCTTCTTTACTGTGATAATCAGAACTTTCCAACAACAATGTATTGGCGTACTTATCTCTAAATTTTAAATACAAACCCACAGGTGTTACCGTATCGGCAATACTATTTTTTGTAATTGATTTAAATTTTATTTTTTTCATTTTTAATAAAATTTGTATGTTAATTGAATTAAAAAAAGGCTTATCGTGAGATAAGCCTTTTTTAATTTATTTGAACAAAATACAAGGAAACCTTCTCACTTAAGAAATAAGAGAGTTCCACCACCATGTATTTTTTATATTGTTTCTCATTCTATTTTACACTACTAGACTACAAAAGTAAGGCAGATTTTTAAATGCACAAAATTTTAGAACCTTTTTATTTTTCTATAACCTTCACATTCATCTCTGCCACTTTTTTCTCTGATAAAGGAGAGGGAGAACCGAACAATAGATCTTCACTAGAACCTGTTTTTGGAAATGCCATCACTTCTCGAATCGATGTTTTTTTCTCTAAAATCATCATCAAACGGTCTACACCCCAAGCAATCCCACCATGCGGAGGTGCTCCGTAATGAAAAGCTTGGTACATGGTACCGACACTCTTTAACATCTCTTCTTTACTATAGCCCATATTTCTGTAAGTAGCCTCCAAAATTTCTGGTTTGTGTGCCCGAACAGAACCTCCTCCAATTTCATACCCGTTTAAAATCAAATCGTATTGTTGAGCAATGATAGTTCCTATCTCTTTTTCATCACCTTTCATATGCTTTTCTATGTCGTAAATAGCTGGCATAGAAAATGGATTGTGTGTAAAGGTCCACCTGCCTTCTTCAGTCTTTTCAAACATCGGAAAATCTACTACCCAAGCAGGATGTAATTCTTTTGGATGAATCAATTGAAACATCGCACCCATTTCCTGACGAACTGCATCTAAGGCTTTATTAGCCGTAGCATAATCTGCAGCTGAAAAGAATACAATATCTCCTACTTTTGCACCCGTAACTTCAATAATTTTAATCGCTATTTCTTCTCCTAAAAACTTAATGATCGGCGATTGTAACTCACTTTCATTTACAATAATATAAGCTAGACCACCCAATCCATTTGCCTGTGCAATCGATGTTAATTTTTCAATTTGTCCTTTCGACATCCGTTTAGCTCCCTGTTCTTTTGCTAAAACTTTAATACACTTTACAATACCTCCTTCTTCTATAGGCTTGCTAAATACTTGAAAAGTAGTATCTCTTACAATTTCAGTAATATCCTGCATCTGCAATCCAAATCTCAAATCAGGTCGATCACAACCATAATAATCCATCGCTTCTTTGTAAGTAATTACTTTAAATGGTTTTAATATCCATTTTTTACCGTAAATCTTTTGAACAATCTCATTAAACATTTTCGTATTTAAATCGATGATCTGCTGCATACTTGCATAAGCCATTTCAATATCTAACTGGGTAAACTCTGGCTGACGGTCACCACGTGAATCTTCATCCCTAAAACAACGTGCTATTTGAAAATATTTATCAAAACCACCGACCATTAACATTTGTTTAAATTGTTGTGGTGCTTGAGGCAACGTATAAAAAGAACCTGCTTGTTTTCTAGTTGGCACAATAAACTCTCTGGCTCCTTCATCAGTTCCTGCTGTTAAAATAGGGGTTTCTATTTCTAAAAACGCTTGTTTGTCTAAAATGTCACGCATGATCTTAATCACCTTATGACGGTTTACAACAGTCTTGCGAACCGATTCATTTCGATGGTCTAAAAATTTGTATTGAAAGCGAACATTTTCAGCAGTACGTGTGGCTCTTTTTATTTCAAAAGGCAAGGTTCTAGACAAATTTAAAATCTCTAACTCAGTCGTTTCCAATTCTATTTTACCAGATTTTAAACTGCTATTGTAATCCGCTTCTTTACGCCGAACGAGAATTCCCGTAACTGAAATAACAGATTCCGATTTCAATTTTACCAATTCATCTAAATTAGAAAATGATTCTCTACTTAAACGAACTTGTAATATCTCATGACTGGCATCGCGTAAATCTATAAAAATAAGCTCTCCATGGTCACGAACAGTAGATACCCATCCTGCCAAGGTTACCTTTTTAGAAATAGCTGTTTCTGACAATTCGGAAATTACATGTGTTCTGTACTCTTCTTTGATAATCAACGGAACTTCTGGTAAAATCTCATCTGTTTCTTTTGACATTAAACCCTGGTCATCAACTTTTAAATTTTCACCTTCAACCTTAGACTTTTGACTTTCCAAGCCAGACAAAGTCTCTAAAATTCCTTGACGAATTGCTTTTCCGGAAGCGCCCTTGCCAATAATTGCAATAACCTTACCTACAAGAACCCCTGCCTTTCCTTGGTTTCCTGCTTTAATATCTTCAGCTACTATCTTATTTTCATCAATTACTTTTTGAATGGCTGCTTGTATCTGATCTTTAGAAATCGTGTTATCTGAAAAGTATTTTACATAATCAAATTTTGGATTCTTCAACAGGGAAGCAATGGCATTTTGTGCCAAAACAGCGGTTACTTTTTCAGCTTTCAACAAAGAAAAAATCTCCACTAGATCATCGATATGCTGAATCTTCGAATATGCTTCTGCTTTGATATTATTAGACAGGGTCTTAGCAACAAAAAGTGGATCATTTATAACATCATTGATGGTTGCAAAAACCGTAGAACGCACAGAATCAGCCGTAAAAAACTTTGCGTCTTGAGGTAAAACACCTCCATCAATCAAAATAGTTTCAACAGCATAAGGCAAGGTGCTAACATCTACCTGTGTGGTTTCAACAACGTCCTTTATGGCTACAAAAGGCAAGTCTGGTTCAGAAATAAAACGATAATCTGCCTCAAACTCTTTTTTTCGCATGGTTTTAGTTTGCTTTAAAGCTTCATCCCACAAAACTGTCGTTTGATCTGGTCTAAATTCATTTTGTGCCTTATAGTAACTAAATTGTTTTTCTACTTCTTCCTTTAAAGCCTCTACCATGAACTTAAAAGAGTTCAAGTTTTTAATTTCTGTTCGTGGATTTAAAACATCTGTTCCTTTTTTACGCAATGAAACAGAAACATCCGACTTAAACTCCCCCTTTTCAAGATTGGCTTCCGATATTTTTAAATTCTGAACAATCCGTTGTATATACTGGGCATAAGTAGACGCATCTTCAATATTACGAATACAAGGTTTTGTCACTATTTCAATTAAAGGCACTCCCGCTTTATTAAAATCGACCAAAGAGATCTTTTTTTCATGTAGTAGCTTAGCCGCATCTTCTTCAATATGTACTTGTTCCAATGCCACCGTAAATTTTGAACCATCATTTCGATAACAATCTACCTGACCATCTGGAATTACTGGATTATGGAACTGAGTAATCTGTATATTTTTTGGATTGTCTGGATATTCATAGTGCTTTCTATCCCAAGAAATCACGGAATTTGAAAAACTTGAGTTTACTGCCTTTCCAAAAGCAATTGCCTTTTGAATTGCTTCCTTATTTACAGCGGGCAATACCCCCATTTGCCCTGTACAAACAGAACAAATATTTTCATTCGGCAATTCTATTTCACTATTCGGACAAGAACAAAACAATTTGGTTTTGGTATTTAGACGAACGTGTGTCTCCAATCCAATGACCAATTCCAGATCACGGGCATCTAAAAGTGCTGTTAATTGCTCCAATTCCATTATAATATATCATTTAAGAAGTTCGCAAACTTCAATATCGTTTCTTCTTTATTTTTTGCAGCAGTAATTTGCAATCCCGTAGCCGTACCCTTTGGTATGGTTAAAGTAGGCAATTGTCCTAAACTAAAACCTACGGTATAAGCATCTGACAAATACATTGACAATGGATCTTTTAAGCTCTCTCCTATTGCAGGAGGCATACCAGGAGTTACCGGAGATAAAACAAGCGTTACTTCTTTAAAATCACTGTCAAAATTTTTAGAAATCTGATCTCTTAATGCCAAGGCTTTTAAATAAATCTCATCTGAAAAGCCTTGAGACAAAACCTGATTCCCTCCTACAATTCTTCGTTTTGATTCTTCCGAAAAATTTTCAGAACGCGTTACTGCATAGGTTTCCTTTAAATTTTTGTCTTCAATACGATTCCCAAAATTAGTACCATCTAAACGAGATAGATTAGAGGCTGTCTCTGCCATTGCCAAAGTATAATAAGTAGAAACCAAGGTTTCTGACTCAAAAAAATCTAATTCTTTAACTGTAATTCCTTGTGATTTTATTTTTTCTAAGGTCGCTAAAAAATCTGCTTTTACTCCTAGATCAATCGCATCATTTTCAATAAAATTCTTATAATACCCTACAGATTGAACCTGATTAGTAGCCAAAACAGCTGCTTTAGTAACCTCTTTAGAATCTATACTTGTTTGATCTTTCGGATCTTTTCCACTCATCGCATTTAAAACAATTCGAATATCTTCAATGGATGTTGCCAAAGGCCCCACACAATCTGTAGAAGAAGCATAGGCCATCAATCCATAACGAGATATCCTTCCATAAGTAGGTTTTAAACCATAAACACCGTTATATCCTGCAGGCTGACGAATAGAACCTCCCGTATCTCCTCCGACAGAAAAAATGGTGTACTCTTTTGCTACATTCACCGCAGAACCTCCACTGGACCCTCCTCCCACTAAATTGGGACTTAAGGCATTTTTAACTGGTCCAAAAATCGTATTTTCACTAGATGAACCATGACCAAAACTATCACAATTTTCTTTTACCAAGGGAATGGCTCCAGCAGCTAATAGTTTTTGAATGGCCGTAGCTGTATAAGGTGATTTATACTTTTTTAACAACTCTGAACTTGCCGTTGTATAGGTGCCTTGCACCATGTATACATCTTTGATTCCAAAAGGAATCCCCTCCAACAGACCTATTTTTTCTCCTTTTTCAATTTTTGCATCTACCTTATGAGCCAATTCTAATGCCATTGGTTCTAAAAGGGAGTTGACCGTATTGTGGTTGTTCTGCTTTAGTAAATCGAGTTTTTCTCGCACCAAAGCAATGCAAGAAATTTCTTTATTTACTAGCTGTTGATGTAGTTTTTTAATCTGAGAATCCATATTAGTCTTCTATAACTTTTGAAACTACCAAATACCCTTGTTTCTCTTGTGGAAAATTATCTCGAATAAACTGTTTTTCAATCGTTGAACTCTCTATCACTACATCTTCTCTTAAATCATTTAAAGACATGGCATTCTTATAAACTGCATCTGAAGTATTCTTTGAAGTTGGGTGTGCATTTTTAATTACTTCAAATAATTTGGTTACCGCCTCTGAAGGTCTGGCACCTTTAATACTCGATAAAATATCGACTGTCATTATTTTACTCATGTCTTTATTATTTCGTTTGTAAACCAAACCTATAAGCTGTCAAAACTACGAAAGTTTTTGCTGAGTTTAAAATCATAAAGTCTAAAGTTTTAAACTGTGTTTTCCTTTTAAAACTACTGGTAATAAACAAACCTGACTTCCTTGATATTGCCAAAACCAAAATCTGACGTTTTTAGAAAAAAAAGAATCTTAAAAGGCAAGGTTTAAAGCATTTTTCTAAATTTAGTGCGCAGTGAAAAAACAACGTCTTTAAAACATACTCACAGAGGTGTTTTAAAGCATTTTAAGGGGGTTTTTTACTTATTAACAATTTTTAAAGTTTTAAACATCTAAGCACTAAAAATAGGCTTTTTGGCTATATTTGTTTCGAGTTATATTGAATTATAATATTATAATTGCTATAAACTTCTAAATTAAACCCCCATATAAAATGAACGAAGAAAATAAAGAAAAATACTCTGCCGATAGTATTCAGGCATTAGAGGGAATGGAACATGTAAGGATGCGTCCATCCATGTATATTGGAGATATTGGAGAAAGAGGATTACATCACTTGGTATACGAGGTTATTGACAACTCTATTGATGAGGCCTTGGCAGGACATTGTAACAATATCAATGTTTGGATGAACGAAGACAATTCAATTACCGTAAATGATGATGGCCGCGGTATTCCCGTAGGAATTCACAAAAAAGAAGGTGTTTCTGCCCTAGAAGTTGTAATGACTAAAATTGGTGCTGGTGGTAAATTTGACAAAGACTCCTATAAGGTGTCTGGAGGTTTACACGGTGTTGGTGTATCTTGTGTGAACGCCCTTTCAGAGCATTTAAAAGCAACGGTTTTCAGAGATGGTCATATTTGGGAACAAGAATACGAAAAAGGGAAATCTTTATACCCTGTAAAACAAATTGGAAGTACTGATAAAAGAGGTACAGAAGTTACTTTTTCTCCAGATAAAAGTATTTTTCTACAAACTACAACGTATGATTACGATACATTGGCCGCTCGTTTAAGAGAACTTGCCTACCTTAATAAAGGGATTACCATTACCCTAAACGACAAAAGAAACCAGGATGACGAAGGAAATGACATCTCTGAAACTTTCCACAGTACAGAAGGACTTTCTGAGTTTGTAAAATACTTAGATAGCACACGTGAACAACTAATCTCAACAGTAATCGCTATAGAGGGTGAAAAAAATGGAATTCCAGTTGAAGTTGCAATGGTTTACAACTCTTCTTATTCCGAAAACCTGCATTCTTATGTAAACAACATTAATACTCATGAGGGAGGAACCCACCTGTCTGGTTTTCGAAGAGGACTGACGGGAACCTTAAAAAAATACGCTGACAACTCTGGACTGCTTAAAAACGTAAAATTTGACATTGCTGGTGATGACTTCCGTGAAGGACTTACCGCTATCATTTCTATAAAAGTTCAAGAACCTCAATTTGAAGGTCAAACAAAAACAAAATTAGGGAATAGAGAAGTTTCTGCTGCTGTGTCACAAGCAGTTTCAGAAATGCTCACAGACTATCTGGAGGAAAACCCAAATGATGCCAAGACCATTGTTCAAAAAGTAATTTTAGCAGCACAGGCGCGTCACGCTGCTCGCAAAGCGCGTGAAATGGTTCAACGAAAGACCGTGATGTCTATTGGAGGTTTACCTGGAAAGCTATCTGACTGCTCTGAAACAGACCCTGAACAATGTGAAATTTTCTTAGTTGAGGGTGATTCGGCAGGCGGAACAGCAAAACAAGGTCGTGATCGAAACTTTCAGGCAATCCTTCCGTTAAGAGGTAAAATTTTAAATGTTGAAAAAGCCATGCAACACAAGGTCTTTGAAAATGAAGAGATCAAAAATATGTTTACAGCCTTGGGAGTTACGATTGGAACTGAGGAAGACAGCAAAGCATTAAACCTATCAAAATTACGCTATCATAAAGTGGTTATTATGTGTGATGCCGATGTTGATGGAAGTCATATTGCTACCCTAATACTAACCTTCTTTTTTAGGTACATGAGAGAAATGGTAGAGCAAGGATATGTATATATCGCAACGCCTCCTTTATATTTAGTTAAAAAAGGACAAAAAAGAGAATACGCCTGGGACGACGACCAACGCGATTTGATTGTTCAAAAATTAGGCGGAAGTGCAAATATTCAACGGTATAAAGGTTTGGGAGAAATGAATGCAGATCAATTGTGGGACACGACCATGAATCCTGAATTCAGAACACTCAGACAAGTAATCATCGATAATGATGCAGAAGCTGATAGGGTATTTTCTATGCTAATGGGAGACGAGGTTCCTCCTCGTAGAGATTTTATCGAAAAAAATGCAAAATACGCAAATATCGATGCTTAATTAGCAAAAAAACCTTTAAAAATGGAGTCAAAACGGTTGATTTTTAAATTTATCAACCGTTTTCTAATTTATCAATAGTCACAATCCAAATGAACGCTTTAAAAAAAAGATTTTATTTTTGTTTGTCCTATTTTTTTACATGGGTACTGTATTTTGTAATCGCTAGATTTTTTTTTCTGATCTATTACTTAGAAAAAACTACTGAGCTAGACTGGAAAACGATTTTACAAATTCCTATTCAAGGGTTAAAATTGGACCTTTCTTTTTCTGCATACCTATGTATAATCCCTTTTTTAATCATCACTTTTTCTGTTTGGATACCTCAGAATATCACAAAAACACTTATTAAAATAAGCACTTTTCCTTTTGTGTTTTTTGTCAGCCTATTATTGCTGTTTGACCTTGCTCTTTACGGGCCCTGGGGAATCCGAATTGACGCCACTCCACTTATCTATATAAACACCCCTAAAGAAATGCTCGCCTCTGTGCCTACAACACAAATTATTTGGGTTACCCTTTTGTGGATGGCCATCTCTTTTGGATATTCTATACTATTTAACAAGTTGATAAATAGAAGTACTCCAAACTTTCATAACAAAAGGTTTTGGCATTTTCCTATCCTACTTTTCGTCACAGCTTCTTTAGTCATCATCATGAGAGGTGGACTACAAACCATTCCTATAAACCATAGTAGTGTCTATTTTTCAGAAAATCTATTTGCCAATCACGCAGCTATTAATTTTGGATGGAATTTTTCGCATTCCGTTAATTCAAACACCTATCAAAATGAAAATCCATTTAGAAAAATGGACCTTCTAGAAGCAAAAAAGATTAGCGAGAAAAAAAGAAAACCGATGACAACTGTTATCAATGACAGCATTCGTAAAAGTATCCTGAACCATCCTAAACCAAACGTAATTTTAATTATTTGGGAAAGCCTCACTGCTAAATTGGTTGCCTCTTTAGACGGAGTACCAAACGTAACTGAGAACTTTGATAAACTTACAGAAGAAGGTTTATTATTTACAAATTTTTATGCCAATGGTGATCGGAGTGACAAGGGGTTAGTAGCTATTTTAAGTGGTTATTATCCTCAAGCGCATAAAAGTATTATTAAAATACCAAACAAATCGCGAACACTACCTTCTTTAAACAAAGAAATGAAAGCCATTGGATACACCAACTCTTTTTATCACGGTGGTGATCTGGGTTTTGGAAACATGAAATCCTATTTGCGATTTGGAGACGTACACACATTTGTAGATGGAGGTGATTTTGCTTCAGAAGACCACAATTCTAAATGGGGAGCACACGATCACGTTTTATTTAAACGATTTTTAAACGATCTAAAAACTGAAAAAAGCAGTCCTTTCTTTAAAACTATTTTTACCCTATCCAGCCACGAACCTTTTGAATTTCCTGGGGTGTATAAATTTGGAAAAAACAACCCAACCAATATGTTTAAAAGTGTACATGCCTATACCGACAAAACCATTGGAAAATTTATCACTGAAGCAAAAAAGGAACCTTGGTGGGATAACACATTGGTTATTATTCTGGCAGATCACGGGCATTCACTCCCAAAACACAAAGGGATATTTAACGGACCTAAAAAATTTCATATCCCTATGCTATGGCTAGGGGGCGCATTGGCTAAAAAAAATAGCACCATCAACAATATCTGCAGTCAATCGGACCTTGCATATAACTTACTCGACCTTTTAGATGGTGACAATTCTAAATTTACCTGGAGTAAAAACATCTTCAGTAAGTCTGAAAAACACTATGCCCATTACATCTTTAATAGAGGGTTTGGAAATATTGATAAAAACGGAGTTGTTGTTTTTGACTATACAAGTAATCAAACAATATTGTCGGAAGGAATCGAGAAAAAAAATCGAGAAAAAGCCGGAAAAGCAATTACTCAAAGTGCTTATCAAGATTTTTTAAATCGAAAATAAAAAAAAGCCCATAAATGGCATGATAAAAACTGTTTTTAAGCCTTTATTTCAAGTATAAATCACTAATTTTGCTCCACTAATTTTTTTAAAACTTAAAATAACAAAACTATGAAAGTTACCGTTGTTGGCGCAGGAGCCGTGGGAGCAAGTTGTGCTGAATATATCGCCATTAAAAATTTTGCATCAGAAGTTGTCATTGTAGATATCAAAGAAGATTTTGCAGAAGGAAAAGCGATGGATCTTATGCAGACAGCCTCTTTAAATGGTTTTGACACAAAAATTACAGGAAGCACAAATGACTATGTCAAAACTTCAAATAGCGATGTTGCTGTAATTACAAGTGGTATTCCTCGTAAACCTGGAATGACCCGAGAAGAATTAATAGGAATCAATGCAGGCATTGTAAAATCTGTTTCTGAGAACATTATCAAACACTCTCCAAACGTGATTATTATTGTTGTGAGTAACCCAATGGATACCATGACCTATTTAGCACATAAAGCAACAAGACTTCCAAAAAACAGAATTATAGGAATGGGTGGTGCTTTAGACAGTGCTCGTTTTAAATACCGATTAAGTGAAGCGTTAGGAGCTCCAGCATCTGATGTTGACGGAATGGTTATTGGTGGACACAGCGACACTGGAATGCTTCCACTGACCAGACTAGCTACCAGAAATTCAATTCCTGTAAGTAGCTTCTTATCCGATGAAAAATTAGAGGAAGTAGCTAAAGCAACAATGGTAGGAGGAGCCACGTTGACAAAAATGTTAGGAACCTCTGCCTGGTATGCTCCAGGAGCTGCCGTATCTGCAATGGTTCAAGCAATTGCCTGTGATACTAAAAAAATATTTCCTTGTTCTGCACTCCTAGAAGGCGAATTCGGATTAAATGACCTATGCATTGGCGTACCTGTAGTTTTAGGTAAAAATGGTATCGAAAAAATAGTGGACCTAGAACTCAACGATGCAGAAACTCAAAAACTAAAATCTAGCGCTGAAGCGGTTCAAAAAACAAATGGATTGTTAGAATTATAAAAAGCACCCTAACAACAAGCATTTATAAAAACTGCAAAAAATTGTCTTTTCTTAATTGAAATACTATATTTGCACGTTTATAAATTTTTAAGATCTCATATCGTATGCAAAATAAAGGACTTATAAAACTATTCGCTATCCTTTTCGGATTGGTTAGTTTATACCAACTATCATTTACATGGTTGGCAAATGGTGTAGAAAACGATGCAAAAGAATACGCCATTTCAAATGCAGAAAAAAATGACGGAAGAGCAATGGCAAAGCTAGAGAGAAGCTATTTAGATTCTATTGCTAAGCTACCTGTATTCGATAAATTTGGACTAACCTTTACTTACGATGATGTCAAAGACAAGGAAATAAATCTGGGGTTAGATCTAAAAGGAGGAATTAACGCCACACTTCAAGTGTCTGTTAAAGACATTTTAATTGGGCTTTCAAACAACTCAAAAAACACTGTTTTCAGAGAAGCTTTACAGGCAGCTACCATTGCGCAAAAAAACAGCACAAAACCTTATTTAGATTTATTTTTTGAATCCTTTGATGAAATCAGTAAAGGAGACACGAAGTTAAATGCACCCGATTTATTTGGAAACAAAACACTGAGAGAAAAAATAAACTTCCAGAAATCAGACGAAGAGACCAAAGAAGCCATTCGATTGGAAATTAGCAGCTCTATCAACACTGCCTTTGAGGTTCTAAGAAGTAGAATTGACAAATTTGGGGTTACACAACCCAACATACAAAGAATTGGAAACTCTGGTCGTATCCTTATTGAACTACCAGGAGCAAAAGACATTGAACGTGTAAAAAAGCTGTTACAATCAACTGCCGAATTACAATTTTGGGAAGTGTATTCTAATCAGGAAACTGCTCAATTTTTATATGCTGCCAATTTAAAAATCACCGAACTTTTAAAAGATAAAACTTTAGAAAAAGCCGATGATTACGAAGATGCTTCAACAAGTGAAATTGAAGATTTATTAGGAGAAGTAACCGATTCTACAGAAACCCAAAAAGCAAATGATCTTTTTAGCGTTTTATATCCTAGAATTCCTAGAAGTGAAAATGAAATTAGTTCTGTTATTGGAAGTGCCTCAATTATAGACACCGCAAAAGTAAATAAGTACCTCACCATGAAAGAGGTAAGAGATTTGCTTTCTCCAGAAATGAAACACGCTAAATTTCTATGGGATGCAAAACCAATTGAAGGTTCAGAAGTAATCAATCTGTACGCAATTAAATCAAACAAAAAGGACCGCGCTCCTATTCAAGGAGATGTCATCGAAGGTGCGTCTCAAGAATACGATCAATTAGGCATAAACCCTGAAGTGAGTATGACCATGAACTCTAGAGGTTCAAAGCTTTGGGCAAAAATGACCTCTGAAAATGTAGGCAGTTTTGTAGCTGTTGTTTTAGACGACTACGTATATACAGCCCCAAGGGTAAATACTTCTATAACAGGAGGTCGAACTTCTATCTCTGGAAACTTTACGGTAGTAGAAGCACAAGATTTAGCAAATGTCTTAAAAGCGGGTAAACTACCTGCTGCTGCACATATCATTCAATCTGAAATTGTAGGCCCTTCACTAGGTCAAGAAGCTATTGACAGTGGAATGGAATCATTTATTCTGGCCCTAATTTTAGTATTGATTTGGATGATCTTCTATTACGGCAAAGCAGGTATATTTTCAGATGTTGCCTTAACTGTAAATATCCTATTTATTTTTGGTGTATTATCTGCTTGGAATGTCGTTTTAACACTTCCTGGTATTGCGGGAATTGTATTGACTATAGGAATGTCTGTCGATGCCAATGTTCTTATATTTGAACGTATCAAAGAAGAGTTAGCAAAAGGAAAGGCTTTAAAAGAAGGTATTCAGGATGGTTTTAACAATGCTTTATCGTCTATTTTAGATGCCAATATCACTACTTTTTTAACCGCAATCATTTTATTTGTTTTTGGAACGGGACCTGTAAAAGGCTTTGCTTATACCCTAATGATTGGTATTGCTACCTCTTTATTCACTGCTATTTTTATAACCCGTTTGTTTATTGATGCCTATTCAGGAAAAGGACAATCATTAACCTTTACTACTGGAATTACGAAAAAATGGTTTAGAAATATTAACATCAATTTCTTACAAAAACGCAAAATTACTTATGTGATTTCTGGATTGGTCATCGTTCTTGGACTGAGCTCTTTATTTACAAATGGGCTAAATTACGGCGTAGATTTTGTCGGTGGACGATCATATGTTGTTCGTTTTGATCAAACAGTGAACTCTTCAGAAGTAGCAAAGAGTCTAAAAGAGGTATTTGAAAGCGCTCCAGAAGTAAAAACCTACGGAACAAACAATCAATTAAAAATAACCACCAAATACAGAATTGACGAAGAAGGTCAACGTGTTGATGAAGAAGTACAAGCCGCCTTGTTTAATGGATTAAAAGCATTTTTACCAGATGGAACAACACTTGATGATTTTAACGGAGGTTTTGATGGTCAAAAAATAGGAATTTTTAGCGCCATTAAAGTAGAGCCAACCATTGCTGATGATATTAAAACTGCAGCTAAATGGGCCGTCTTAGGTTCTTTATTAATCGTATTCTTATATATTTTAGCACGATTTAAAAAATGGCAATACAGTTTGGGAGCTGTAATGGCTGTATTCCACGATGTCTTAATCGTATTATCCATTTTTTCAGTTGCCTATAAGATTATGCCTTTTGACATGGAAATAGGACAATCTTTTATAGCTGCCATTCTAACCGTTGTCGGATACTCACTAAATGATACAGTGGTTATTTTTGACCGAATTAGAGAGTACGCAAAACAAAATACAAAAAACAGTTATAATGAAGTTGTAAATAAAGCCTTGAGCAGTACTTTAGGTAGAACCATTAACACTTCACTAACAACGTTAGTTGTATTGTTAGCCATCTTTACTTTTGGAGGTGATTCAATTAGAGGATTTATGTTTGCATTAATTGTAGGGGTTCTTGTAGGAACCTATTCCTCTTTATTTATTGCCTCACCAATTATGTATGACACCTCTTCTAAATTAGAGGGCCAAAAAAAATCATAAAAAACAATGATTTATATCAAAACCGTCTTCAAAGTTTTTGAAGACGGTTTTATCTTTTAAAAAATAACACTTAAATCAATTAACTTTACAAAAATAATAAGTTGGGTTAATTACTTTTAAAGAGACAAAACAAACAACGGATTCGTTCAAATCATTAATCAACTCATCATAATTAGCAAACAACATGAAAAATATTGTCTTATTTGGCCCTCCAGGAGCAGGAAAAGGAACCCAAGCAATACTGATTAAAGAAAAATACAACTTGGTTCATATTTCTACCGGAGATGTATTTCGTTTTAACATTAAAAACAAAACAGCTCTTGGGCTATTAGCAAAATCGTATATAGACAATGGCGATTTGGTTCCTGACCAGGTAACCATTGATATGTTAAAAGCAGAAGTTGAAAAAGACACAGATGCCAACGGGTTTATTTTTGACGGATTCCCAAGAACTGAATCACAAGCAGATGCTTTAGATATTTTCTTAAAAGAAAAAGGAACTGGCATCAATGGAATGATTGCTTTGGAAGTAGCAGAAAATATATTGGTAGAGCGCCTATTAAAAAGAGGTGAAATTAGCGGAAGATCTGACGACCAAGACGAAACCAAGATTAGAAACAGGTTTAATGAATACAACACAAAAACAGCTGTTTTAAAAGACTATTATTCTAAACAGAACAAATACTACGGAATTAACGGTGTTGGTTCTATCTCTTCTATCACAGAAGCCATTTGTGAAGTTTTTGACAAATTATAACAAGTAAAAAGACACGCAGGCATTTTTAAAATTAAAATTAAAATTAAATGACCGAAGGAAACTTTATCGACTACATTAAAATATACGCATCCTCTGGAAACGGCGGTGGTGGGTCTACTCACCTACACCGCGAGAAATACATTACCAAAGGAGGTCCTGACGGAGGAGATGGAGGCCGTGGAGGACACGTTATTCTAAGGGGAAATAATGCGATGTGGACCTTGCACCACCTGCGCTTCTTAAAACACACTAGGGCTGAATCTGGAGGACATGGTAGCAAAAGTAGAAGTACGGGTAAAGATGGTGAAGACAAATACCTCGAAGTTCCTCTGGGAACCATCGTAAAAAATGCCGAAACACAAGAAGCTCTTTTTGAAATTACAGCACACGGACAAGAAATTATCCTTGTAAAAGGTGGAAAAGGAGGCTTAGGGAACTGGCACTTTAAATCTTCTACCAATCAAACACCCCGTTACGCACAACCTGGATTACCGGGGGTTGATGGCTGGTTTCAAATAGAGTTAAAATTATTGGCTGATGTCGGTTTAGTAGGATTCCCAAATGCAGGAAAATCTACCCTATTAGCAACAATCACCGCTGCAAAGCCTAAAATAGGAGACTATGCTTTTACAACCTTAAAACCAAATTTAGGCATTATAGAATACCGAGACTATCAGAGTTTTGTAATGGCAGACATTCCAGGTATTATTGAAGGTGCTTCAGAAGGAAAAGGTTTAGGACATCGTTTTTTACGTCATATAGAACGAAATGCTGCATTGCTTTTTTTAATCCCTGCAGATACAGATAGTATTAAAAATGAGTACGAAATTCTTCTAAACGAATTAAAAAAACACAATCCTGAATTGTTAGACAAAAAACGTTTATTAGGTATTTCTAAATCTGATATGTTGGATGAGGAACTCACAAAAGAAATCACAAAAGAATTACCGAAAGACATTCCTTTCTTATTCTTTTCTTCAGTTGCACAAATTGGATTGACAGAATTAAAAGATGCGATTTGGAAACTTTTGAATTAATCATCTTGGCCATTTAACCACTAAAAGCAAAACGATTCTAAAATCTGTTTTTAAGCAAGTAAGAAGTTAGACCAATCTTAATCTAACTTGACTACCATAGGAATTTCATATACCGTAGGTACAGGAACTCCTCTTTTTAAGGCGGGAAATAACTTTGGCAGACCTTGTACACTTTCTCTTAACAAACTGTCTAAAAGTGGTATTTGATTTTTCACAAGTTCTGAAGATGCAATAGAAACTAGTTTAGAAACACCATTCCTATCAATCATTAATGTAAGAGAAACCACCTCATCAATTGTATCGGTAATATGGAAAGTATGCGAGCGCATCGACTTTGAAAAATGTTTGTATAAATTAGTTTTAAAACATTGATTTTTTTGAACGACCTCCAAAATGCTATCACAAAAAGAAAAGGAAGGTAAAACATCAACACTGTGATAATCTACAACCGTATCTGAAAACTTTAAACTAGAGGCTATCCCTATTTTTTTTTGTAAAAAATCACAAGAAAACAACGTTGAAATCAGAAAAAAAGAAAATAGAATTCTAAAAATCATATGGTTTTGTTAGACCTCGTGAAAATACAATATTTATTCTATTTTTGATAAATGTTTACATATCAAGACACAAAACATTCCTAATAGATTGATTGAAAATAAAAGGCAAAAAAAAAGCAACCCTAAAAGGGAAGCTTTCCACTGGTTTCAACAAAAACCTTGACACTTTTGAAAAAAGTGACAAAACAACACAACATGATTTCTTTCGAAATACACAACAAAGATACGGTATCTTTTTTTAAATGAACTAAGAAAAGATCTTTTAGACAAAAAAGATCTAAAACCGACACCATTGAATTGCTCTATAAACATAGACAAGAAAAGGGGTTTAATCACAATTTACACTTTATAATTTATAATTCACAATTCATTAAGTATCTTTGCGCTTAAATCTATTATTTTAGAATCAATGCAATTATCGGAACAAGAAATTGGAAGAAGAGAATCTCTTCAAAAATTACGAAGCTTAGGAATAAACCCTTATCCAGCTGAAGAATTTAAAACGACTGCAGCTATTAAAGACATTCTTGAAAATTTCGAATCTTTTGAAGGTACAGAGGTGATCATTGCAGGAAGAATGATGAGTAGACGATTAATGGGAAAAGCCTCCTTTGCAGAACTAAAAGACAGCTCTGCAAGAATGCAATTTTACATCAGTAGAGATGATATTGCTCCTGGAGAAGATAAAACCTTGTACAACGAAGTATTTAAAAAACTGCTCGATATTGGTGATATCATAGGCATTGAAGGAACTGTCTTTAAAACAAAAGTTGGAGAACCTTCTATTAAGATTCATAAACTAACATTACTGTCAAAATCGTTACGTCCGTTACCCGTTGTAAAAACAGATACCGACGGAAAAGTATACGATGCTTTAAGCGACCCTGAATTGAGATATCGTCAACGCTACGTAGATTTAATTGTAAACGATGCTGTCAAAGAGACCTTTATCAAACGTACAAAAATTACGAATTCAATTCGTCAGTTTTTTAATGAACGTGATTACTTAGAAGTTGAAACACCTATTTTACAGCCTATCCCAGGTGGAGCCGCTGCCAGACCGTTTATGACACATCACAATGCCTTAGACATTCCACTTTATTTACGCATCGCTAATGAATTGTATTTAAAAAGGTTAATTGTTGGAGGTTTTGATGCTGTTTATGAATTTGCAAAAGATTTTAGAAATGAAGGAATGGACAAAACCCACAATCCTGAATTTACGGTTATGGAACTTTATGTTGCTTATAAAGATTATCATTGGATGATGGACCTCACAGAAAAATTACTTGAAAAAGTAGCCATTGACGCTAATGGAACCTCTAAAGTAACTGTAGGAGAAAACAATATAGAATTCAAAGCACCCTATCCGAGAGTCCCTATTCTTGAAGCTATTAAAATTCATACTGGATACGATGTGTCAGGCATGAACGAAAAAGAACTGAGATCTGTGTGTAAAAAAGTAGGCATCTCTGTAGAAGATAATATGGGTGTCGGCAAACTAATTGATGAATTATTTGGTGAAAAATGTGAGCACCACTACATACAACCTACCTTTATTACGGACTATCCTAAAGAAATGAGCCCGCTTACTAAAGAACATCGAACAGACAGTAAACTAACAGAGCGTTTTGAATTAATGGTAAACGGAAAAGAATTGGCAAATGCCTATTCTGAGCTAAATGACCCAATCGATCAAAAAGAACGTTTTGAAGAACAATTAAAACTGTCAGAAAAAGGAGATGATGAAGCCATGTTTATCGACCAAGATTTTATTCGTTCTTTAGAATACGGAATGCCTCCTACTTCAGGAATCGGAATTGGTATTGACCGTTTGGTCATGCTATTGACTAATAACAACTCTATACAAGAGGTGTTATTTTTTCCACAAATGAGACCAGAAAAAAAGCAAGTGAGCCTGAACGATTCCGAAAAAACATTATTAGACATGGTAAAACAACAAAAGAGCATTCCGCTCCAAGAACTCAAGGCAAATTGTGGATTAAGCGGAAAAGCCTATGACAAGACACTGAAATCCCTTTCTAAAATGGAACTGGTAAAAGTGTGTATTGAGGGCGATTCTAAAACCTGTGAGTTGGTTTAAAACCTCTGAACATTATTTTACGCGTAATTCTTGACCGATGTAAATTTCGTTAGACGACAGGTTGTTCATTCTTTTTAGATCTTCAACAGAAATCTTGTGTTTTTTAGTAATAGAATACAAGGTGTCTCCTTTTTTAACGCTGTAAATTTTTATTTTTTTACGCTTGGGTTCTTTGATTTTTTTACCCCTAGCAATTCTGTCAAAATGATCCAAATTATAACGCTCTATCAAACGGATTAAATTGTCAGCGTATTTTCTGTCAGTAGCATAGCCCGCCTTGCGCAAGCCTTTTGCCCAGGACTTGTAATCGTACTTCTTTAACTTAAAAAGAAAAGCATAGCGCTCTTTCGATCTCAAAAATTTGGAGTGATCTCTATACGAAGTAGCTACTTCTTTATATTTTCTAAAACATTCTTGTTTTTTATCATCGTCATATCGTACCGATTTTCCACGCCAACCTTTATGGCATTTTATACCAAAGTGATTGTTAGACAGTAAAGCCAACTGACTTGCTCCACTACCCGATTCTAAAATTCCCTGAGCCAGAGTAATACTAGCCGGAATCTTAAATTTTTTCATTTCGCCCATAGCCATAATGGCATATTGACTAATATAAGCAATGGTTCTCTTGTTTAATACTGAGCTTCTTTTTTTGAGTTTATTAATTTCCTTATTAACGGCTCTATTTTTTGTTTTTACAATCTCAATTTTAGGAAGCTTTCGTTTTACTTTATGACTTTTACGAGAACCACAACTGATTAATAATAAAACTCCTAAACAAAAACAAACCCTTGTAATAGGTATAAAAAAAGATTTTTTTAGGCTCTTTAAACCTCTTTTTTTCAATATCAAATTCATTTTTTCAAAAACTTATATCTTACAAATAACACCCTCAAAATTCAATCGTTAAAAGTAGTGATTAATTTAATACTAAAAAGAAAACCTGAAATAAGTAAATTTCAAGAAGCTGATATGCCTATGGTTTAGTTAGTATCCACAATTCGTAAAACTAGGTTCAGGAAGTGTCCAATTAGTGTTTCCCCAGGACTTGAATTGATAACAACCTTCAACATTGCTCACATCCCAAGAACTGATGTCTTGGTTGAAAGCGTCTGCATAATAAAACATATCATCCATATCTGTCACATTGCTCACATCCCAAGAACCAATATCTTGGTTAAAAGAGTTTGACGAAGGAACTAGATAACTCATATCTGTAATTTTTGTAGTACAAACAACTGTCACATCTTCCCCATATTGAATCATTTCATCTAACATATTTCTATCTACTACAGTGTATTCAACACCGTCAATCACTCCTACATCGCCTATTTTTGCATGAGCCTTTGCTTTCACTGTAATTCCATTGTCATCTAAATAAACAGGGTTTTCAGTATCTTTTTCATCAACGATTCCATCAGGTTCTCCTACATAAGAAAATGATATATCTTCACCAGAATCATTAACTCCATTAAAAGTAATTTCATATGTCTGACCTATTATTTTTATGTAAACTCCTGAGTTTACATTTACCTCTACCTCGTTCTCAAACGACCAAATTTCACAATTTTTTTTGCTAAAATCTCCCTCGATATATGAAACATCAGCTTTAATTTTTTGGAGGACTCCCTCTTTGGAGCCTATATTACAAATGTCAGAGTCTAAATTAATATTAATAAAAATTCCAGAACCATAATCATCTTCACATGTACCTTTTTCCCAATTAATATAAATATCATTAGAATATAGAGCTAAATAATCGCACGATGAATTATCAATATAAGCCTTAGGTGTTTTGTATAATGTTTTACCGACATTAAAATCTCCAATAGGAGAAGCGATGTCATCATCAGAAGAACAGGCGTTTAAGAATAAAATTGTTATCAGTACAGTAGTCAGATA